>Ga0136643_10015746_pt1 | contig 11362 bp, 5 predicted proteins | sample TergutLab28metaG_FD_96883 | JGI IMG/M metagenome (GOLD analysis project Ga0136643, IMG submission 96883) | Labiotermes labralis P1 segment gut microbial communities from Petit-Saut dam, French Guiana - Lab288 P1 (version 3) (version 3) | ecosystem: Host-associated > Arthropoda: Insects >... | reverse complement strand
TGCGATAGTCCATCTCGTTCCACACGCGTGTCAGAATATCACGGTCGACCAGAGCCACAGCAGCGGTGATACGGTTGCGAAAATCTGGAGATTAGCGGGGAGTGGAGGCACAAAGACAGTGTCCTGCACAAACCTCCAGAAGAAAACGTCTCACGGGGTTAAATCCGGGGACCGGGGTGGTCACCGCATTGACGCGTCATCTTCTTTTCCTGTGCGTCCTATCCACCTTTGTGGCAAGTTTCGATTGAGATACCCTCGCATGTCTTTGTAGTGAGCCGGAGCGCCGTCTTGTTGAAAGATGTAATCATTACTGTCATCATTCAACTGTGGCATCAGCCAGTTTTCTAACATGTTTCACGGACTTATGAATAACACTGTGTAAGGGCGTTGTGTTTTAATATAACATAATTCTGTACCGTGATAATATTAAAATGTGATATTGGTAAAGTTAAAGTATTTTTTACAGATATTTTTTGACGTTACTGTTTAGAACCCTGTATCTTCTCCATGCTGCCTTTTAACCCGATAAATTCAGGTCGTTTGAAGTTTTCGTCATTTTTTACTTAGGCCCCAAGGTATTGTAATTCTTAATTCAGACTCTGCTCGAAATATCAAGTTAGCGATCCCACTGTACTGTTTGAAGAGTGCTGACCAAAAATTCAGAGAGAATTTTATGTAGACTTGCACACCAGGTTTCATACGTATTGAATTCAATCCAGATTGATCAACTGGGATTAAATCGCATTCAAATATGAGGCTTTTTGGGACATGTGGAAGACACTTGACTGTCACAATGCACTGTTGCTACTTGCAGCAAAGTACATTAGCACGGCTGTTGAATTTTCTTTCGTACTAATTTTGTAACGGATTTTCGTTTTAAAATATTCATTTGTAAAGGTACTTCAGGGCAGAACATATGCGGAGAATTCGTTTGTATCAGATTGACACTCCCGGTGACAATTTTAGCCGTGACGAAATCGACAACGGAGCGGGAAATTCGACATTCAGAGTAATTAAATTTGCGAGAATGCGAGGTCTCGAGGTACGTAGAATATATACATATGTGGGGGTACACTGCTGCGCGTAAGTGGGAGGTGCAGAACTGTGGGAAGGAGAAGTAGGAATAAAATTGAGAAACAGCCGCTAAATCGCACACAAAACACACCGAAAAACACGACCTCCATACCTCTTCCATTTCTACTGCCGTCCATTTTTATATTAAAAAAATAGTCGATGCCAACGTACAGAGTGAAGTAGTATGGGCGTGGCTGGGTAAATAATTGAAGTTGTATCTGCAGTTTGCACAGGGCGGGTTTTGAATAGTGTAGCCTCGCTCCATGCCAGTTCCATGGACGTCGTGTTTTAATGGTCTACCTCCCCCCCCCCCCCCCCCCCCCCCCCCGGGGGGGGGCCGGCGCGGCGTCTTGCGGGGGAGGGGGGCAAGCTTTTTTTTTAATGACTCCCCCCCCCCCCCCCCCCAGGGCTCGCGGGAAGGTTTCCGGCGGCATGTTTACGGGAGAAGCGTTCAATTTGGTTTCTAAATATTATGCCCTTACTCTTACCTCACCGATTGAAAGTAATGGAATAACAAATGGGTACATCCTGGACAAAATACTCTAGGCGTCTTTGTAACGAAGAATGAATAAGCTTATGTTGTGGCCGTAATGCAGGAACTGTAATTCTGGCTTGCTGTGCACGTGATGGTATTAATGGGACCCAGGGAATCCCAGCTTTCAGTTGTCCGAATATTGTTTATAAACATTTCATAGGACTCCATTTCTATTTGCACATAGCGGACAGACGTAAAAACAGTGCAAATATACAGCCATACACCGAGTTTCGCTGGATCCAACCATCCCCTTGTGCCAGCGGTATAAGACGGTAAACAGACTTTAATAGGCAAATATACTTACTTTAGGATTGATGTAGTTACTGTCTAATATTGGATAAAAGACAGAAAGTTTATTTAATGTTATACATCAGTAAAACCGTCTTGTGGGACAGAAAGTTTGTTAATCAAGAGGATAAACTTTAAATTATAGCATGGCTTTAAATAATCTGATGTAATTAATACAAATGAAGAAAGTGTTGCATGTCACTCGAAATTGAAAGATGGAGTTTATAATTTTGGAAGAATTTCTTGAATAGCCAGCGACTATTATCGCCTCAAAATAAGTTAACATTTTGCTCTAAGTATTTTATTATCTCTGGACTAACAAAAGTCCATTGAAGCTTAAACAAGCAATTTTCACACTTTTCTCTTCTAGCCTCAGTTTTTCACAGATAATCCGTCCATTGTTCCACTACTGTAATAATCGGACACACACTAGGGTTCCAATAAATGTGTTTAGATTTACTATTTTCACATACAATCAGCAGATTCCCCACTAATTTTCCAAATATTCTTCGGCGTAACTGAGGAAATTATTTGACCTTTTCTTTCGGAAAGACCTTTTATTTTCCCCTGTGATATCCTGTATCGTGCGTTACCAGCCATCATTTTGCAGCTGTTTCCACCTTGTGACTGTGCGTAAATTTTGCTGCTGTGTTGGGTACAGATGTTGGTACGACAACTGAACATATTTCCTCACCGAACCTCCTAAGTAATAAATCTCCAGGAACAACCAACGTTCACAGTTTGACACTTCACACACTATGAAGGTCTGCACAAGCGCTTGTTAGACATACAAGCAGTTTTGTTGTCTGGGGGCCAAGATTGCAATGTACAGATAATGGCCTGAGCATCTGCCATTGCTGCTCTGCAATATTATGGTAATATTTGTAACTATTATCTTTTCCTGTTTCTTATAAACGTATACAGGGTAACTATAGGAAATCCGGTACGAAGATTAATTTCTTTTTCTAGAATATGGCTTACCATATTATTGTTTCTGCTTTATTTTATTCTTATAATTGGGTTTTATCGACGTAACGAGTTTGTTAAGTTATACTGAATTTGTATTCAGTGACATCCTTTATTTTTTTCTTTCTTATTCTGACCTCATTTACCTAATTATTGTAGGCGCAGAGGGTTATTATAGCATCTGATCACACCCAGTAACACACACACAAACACACACACATGTGTGCCCGCGCGGGCAGTTTAGGTATCCACTGGATGAGTGATCGGTCTGTCGCAGAGACCTCTACCAGTGACAGAAAACATATTACAATATTATGGCTTAAATTAGTCCATGTCTACTTCGGGACTGGATATGTACTATTTATGACTTAAGGGAAATACTTGCCTTTTCTTCATTCATACATATATATATATATGTGTGTGTGTGTGTATATATATAAAACACGAAATAAAGAATTTTTTTAAGTTTCTTTCCAATTTGAGGGCCGTCTTCTTAACGTAATTCTTCTATGACAAGTAATTTAAGCCTTTGTAAGTTGAACATAGAAATTTATTTAATTAATACTAGACACGTTAATTCCTACAAAGAACACTGCCTTTGTTGTATAGAAAAGCATATTTTAGTGCTGTAAGGAGAAATAACAGTGGTTAGTTAGGAAAGAAATTACGAAGCATATAATTGTGGAATCTGCAGAATAGGCAAGATTTTTGTACTATTTTGACGAACGTTACATATATATATGTATATATATATATATATATATATATATTGACCACTGTGGTTTGGTTTGAAATATTAAGATGATGACTTTTGTTGTCATATTTTGAGATTGTTTTAAAAGAAGAAGTTATATTTTTTATCAACAAAAGAAAAACCAAGAGGTTTATAAATAATAATTTTAGAAGAAAGAAACTGTGGATGTTTTATCCATATAATTGGACAAGTGTCATTTCCATTCGTATTGTTAGCCAGTATCTTCGCCATGTCTGCTCTGGGCATAACTTCATGACAGCTTTGCTATATAAGGAGCATATTCAGGGTCATGGAATTAGACGTTAATATCTATACAGTCTACAGAACATAGTACTGTAACAACAATAATAAAATTAATAATAATAATAATAATAATATTCAATTTTAACTGCAGACTTATAGCACAATGTCTATTATGAAACCAACAGAAAGGTAATAATAATAATAATAATATATAAATGGCTGTTGCAATTTCTGGAGACAGAAATGTGATTAAGAACGCAGCTGATAAGATTTTAAAATATAAAAATCTCATTATAGAAATTCAGAATATATGGAAAGTGAAAGCAAATCTTGTACCAGGAATAACAAGGGCGACTGGAACCATTTCAAAATCACTCAGACAGTACTTGAGCAACATATTAGGAAATCACGAAATTAAGGAAATTAAAAAAAAGCCATAATGTTTACTTCACATAAACTGCGAAAAGTGCTGACGTAAAGTTACTAAACATATTGAACGGAAGAAATAACTTTACATGTAGCACTAATTGTAAATACAGAACAACAGCAACACTGTGTATCCTACAGAAATGGTTTGTTACAGGACTGTAATTGTAAATACCCTGCATAAATGTGGTAACAAGGACAATAATAATAATAATAATAATAATATGGGCGTGATTACGCGAATGATTGCAGATATTGTGTGATAACTGTAAGTGTATAAGTAACTCTAAGTTTCATATAGCATTGAATTTTAATTTTAAAACGTTAAGAACAGTGCTAACTATATATACCGGCTGTTTTAATATTACTGTAGTGTACATTTTACACATGTAGGATGTATTTATGTGTTATGTACAGATCTGACAATGAATACCGGCTATTTACTTACACAACATTAGCCGCTATGTTTTAACAATACCGATATAGTTCGTTTATTTTGAGTTTCGAAACCTACCTGACCTGTTCAGGGGACGGATATTGCAATATTGTGTGTAATGTCGGTATATTGCAATATTGTGTGTAGTGTCGGTATATTGTAATATTGTGTGTAATGTCGGTATATTGCAATATTGTGTGTAATGTCGGTATATTGCAATATTGTGTGTAATGTCGGTATATTGCAATATTTTGTGTAATGTCGGTATATTGCAATATTGTGTGTAATGTCGGTATATTGCAATATTTTGTATAATGTCGGTATATTTGTCCCAAAGTGTGCGGCGCCCCATTTCGGTAAACAGAAATTTTTAAGCATTGTTTTAAACTGCTTTTTATCACGATATTGTCATTGATTTGACCTCAGTTTGTGACACAGAACACTGTAAAGAATTACGAAATAGCATTTAGTTTTAGAAAAAAATCTTAGAGAGTGGGGCCGATCCTGTTTTCGAAACACAATGTTGGATTAGTGACATCATTGTGACGGTACATTAGTGACATCATTGTGACGGTACATTAGTGACATCATTGTGACGGTACATTAGTGACATCATTGTGACGGTACATTAGACGTTGGGAAATTCCAAATCTTTTAACACATTAATTTACTAAATATGAAGATTTAACATGTTTAACATTTTTGATATTACTTTTCCTCTTCCATTCTTCTCCTTCTCTTTCATTGTTTGTGGGATAGTTCTATAATCCTAGATATCGCATATGTACCAAATTTTACATATTATTTTCTATCTTCCTAATATTTTCCTCTTTGTCGGATTCTTATTCACATTATACAATAAAAAAATATTATGCACTACCACCGACCAGATGCATTGTATTAGTGAGGGCATGGTAACGTTCTGCTTGCTGTAATGAGACAAATTACGTGATTTGTCGGTCTTGACACAAAATCGACTGTCATAAATTCAACGAAGACATTAATCCTAACACGAAAGATAAACACAAAAATAATTGCTTGCATTTGAAGCTTTTCCGTTCGATCTTTAGATGTTCTGAACCGAATGCAATTGATAGTATGCCGATGATATGCCGTTTAGTTTAAAAATATTCGCAAAGAGGAGGGCGATTTTTCTGGAGAATATGTGGAAATATACAGTGTATCAAAATGGCGGTTATACAAAACTTGTATTCATTTTATTAATTTTGTAACAGTAGCATATACACAATCACAATTAGGAACACATACTTCTGGATGGAGGTACAATATACCGTATATTCTCGAATCTAATCCGCACCCTTTTTACAGTTTTAGAGGGCTAAAAAATCAGATGCGGATTTGATTCGCGGTCGTGAGCTGGATTTTGGAAAAATGATAGAGCCGCTGTACGTGCCGTAAGAACAGTACAATACAATAATTTATTATTTTATTTATAATATATTATATAATATTTATAATTTATTATTCATCAGACTCGCCGTCATCACTCATAACTGAATCGTTATTCGTCACCCAGTCACTAACATCTTCATCTTCACCATCGTCATCCCATAGGTGCGGATTAGAACCGCGAACTAACCTTTTTTTTCGTATAAGAAATCGGCAAAAACTAGTGCGGATTAGATTCGAAAATATACGGTAAGTATTCGTACAAATACATAAAATAAAACAAATACTCTAATGTTAAAATTATATTCTTTGAACACAATTTGTCATGACTCCAACATGATTAGTTCCTATGTTTATTGGACCGTGCATCATTCTGATAGTTGAAGAATTAAAGGCCAACTTGATGTCACTCGCTATTTTACTTCACTTCTTATGTGCTTAACATGTTTCGGACATTAATATATCCATCATCAGGAGTTTGCGATTATTCTGTTGAATTACCTCATTGGTGGTGACACAATAGCAAATTTGCAGGCTTCTGATGATGGATATATTAATGCCCGAAACATGTTTAGCATAGAAGAAGTTAAATGTAACTTAATAACTAGTGACATCAAGTTGGTCTCTTATTCTTCAACGGTTTGAGTGTTTACAGAAGAGAGAAATCATGGAAACAAATTTTGTAGAGGAATATACTGGAGTAAGGATTTGCCCTTAAGCTGTACTTACATTGCAACAGAATATGAAGCACATGTTCTGCGCCGTTAATCATAACCTGTTTACAGATTCCGAACTGCTCCGGGCATGTTTTGTATTTTCACAAGTTTCTGCAGTCACGTACTTTTTACAATTTTTGATTCTTATAAATGCAACCACCGCATACGCAAAATATTTATTCTTTTCATATTTCTTGACTAGAAAATTAGGTTTCATTTGTCCGTGTGTCCGTCTTTGTGCCTGTGTGCCCTCCCGTCCATTTCAAATTAAGGAACAGAGAAAAAATTTTAGAGGAAACATTTTTCGAAAAGTACGCAAATGAAGGCCACCTAAAATCGTGCTTCATTATTTCCTAACAAGACAGGCAATGCATTGAGGCACGTTAGTGGGAACATTGTTGCGTGGAAAAGCAATAAGAATTACATATTGTGAGTGTGTGTTTGTAGCCGTAGTTATCCAGCGCATGCGCCATATTGTCTTCTGTGGCCTGTCGGGGTGAACTATACTTTTAAATATTATCTCTTAAGCGGGCAGATTTTCGGAAGAAATATTTTGAACAGAAATTGTCTTTGATTTTCTATACAATCTTGTCTGAAACAGTTCCCAATTTAAGTTTAATTCAGTGCGAAATTTTCATAAATTTACGTAGGACTTCGTGACTCGTCAATGTTCTTAGATTTAAAGAAACCTGAATTTGCTTTGCAGGGTTTCGAAGAATAATTAAAAGACAGAATTTCATAAACATCTGTGCAGTGAGAGCCGAGTTATTCCATGCAGACGGACGGACGGAAGGACGGACAGACATACAAACAGGCATGATGAAGCTAATAGTCTCATTGTGCAATTTTTCGACCGCGCCTAGAAACAGTAATAACAAAATGGCGGAGATGCGAACTTAATTAGTACAAGTGACACTTTACTTAGACTTGTGAAATACAGTACGTTAAAAACTTGCACAATATCTAATTATTATTATGATGGCTTTTGTGTGAACCGTACAGTACGAACATGGCTTCCGTGATAACATTTCTTAATTTTCCGGACGACGGCCATTGAAAGAGGGCCCCCTGGCGTGTGAAATTTGGTGCATAGATATATCGTGTATATATATATATATGTATATATATACATACATACATACAGTCATATATATATATATATCCCTATATGTAACACTATATGAATTACTTCTGCAAATGAAAGAGTTGAAACACGTCGAAGATGCTTAAGTGTTAAGATTTTTTCAGAAAAATATCTTACTGTATAAGGAAACTGTAAATACAAAGTATTCGACAAAATGTAAGGAAAGTAACAATGCATGTGCGTATAAAGTAACAATGAGTCGCGTTCTTGCAACCATTGTTGCAGTGGGAAAGCAATAAGTATTACATATTTTGCATGTGCGTTTGTAGCCATAGTTATCCAGCATGCAATGCACGTGCGCCATATTGTCGTCTGCAGACTGCCCTACTCTACAATAGTTTTCTACTTTACCTCATAAAAGGCACGATTTTTTTTTAAAAATTTGGACATAAAATGTGTGCTTTGATTTTCTCCACAATTTTGTACGAAATATTTCTTATTCTAAAAGAAGTGTGCGAGATATGATAAAAATATATATATTGGTCTTCATGCAAAATGCCTGTTTTTATGTCAGATTGTAATGAAAATTGAACTTCGTCGAGAGATTTTCGAAAAATACTCATATTCAAAATTTCATGAAAATCCATCCAGTGGGAGCCAAGGTGTTCCAGGCGGACAGACAGACGGAGCGAATAGACGCTTTTCGCAATTTCTCTAACGCCCCTAGCATAGACCTAACAATAAATTATTAGCTGTGTATGATCCTATATAAACAGAAAGGATGGCGGAATGTTTTTACGCACGTTTCAAAATTGTTTAAAGATACTTTTAGCTTAATCATTTGCTGTCTGTCCGTCCATCCGTTCGTTCCTCTGTTTGTCGGAATGGAACAACTCGGCTCCCACTGTACGGGTTTTCATTAAATTTTGTATTTGAACTTCTTTTCGAATATCCGTCTAGAGAATTCAAGCTTCACTGAACTATGACAATAACAAAGATTACTCTACATGAAGACCAACGTATAGTTATGATTATATCTCGCTGAATTCTTCTCAGAATGAGAAATGTTTCAGAAAAAGCTGTAGTGATAATCAAAGCACAAAATCTTTGTTCCGTAAATTTGTTCCCGAAATTAGTGCCTTTTATGGGATAATGTTACAAAATATTGTACAGCCAGGCAGGCCACAGATAACAGCGCTGAAAGGATTCGCCTTGGATGCAGCATAACTAAGGCAAGAATACAGACAAATATTCCTAATGTTTAATACTTTTAACGTTAACAACAATACGAATTATTTTGTATCGTTGCAGCAGTACACAAGGAAACCAATTTTGCCTTTACATTTAAACAATGAGAACTTTTACTATTGTTTGCAGCTAAATAAATGACAACAGTTAAAATGGAACGTATTTGTATTCTTCCTGTCAACAATGGTTAAGTCAGAGCACCACAATATGTCGTTGTACATAATTTTTGTCTTATTGTGTAATTGTGTTATCTCAATCCTCTATTACAATTATCAGTTCTACACAATGATAATTGGAAACAATTTTAATTATGAAATTTTTATATCAGTAAAACTCTTAAGCCTTAAAGTGATTTAAAAATTTAATATCCTATTTCATAGAACTGCTGGTATGTCTACAGTACAAACAAATGAACGTATAAATGCTGTTCAGGAAAACTGTGGTTGTCACTTATGAGAAAAAACGCAAACCATAAAGAGTGGCTGTGGGGAAAAGTGTAGATTTTTAAATGTTTAATTCCAGTTTTGCATGTCGGAGAATATCCTGCAGGGTGTATGTCTACCTGACTGCACGGCACCGCACATCGTCAGAGGTGACTTTCCATAACCACAGCCATGATTACATGAAATTTCACAGACCACAACAGCATTTTCATTTCCTGCGTCTTTATTCTTTCTTCAGAATTGACGATATGTGTCTTTCTGTAGAGGATAACAATCTGTATGTTTGATGGTGTGAAGTTTTGCGTAATTACAGTACAAGCAGATAAGACGCAGAGATTTGCCTTTACCTTATTCTAGTATTAGGAGTTAACATAAACCTTTCGTGTTGAATATGACAGAGCTGAACTTACACACGACTGACTGAATTTAGTTACGTTTAACTGGTTACATATTTTCCCACATAAAACCACTACAAGTTCCACATATCGCTCATGATACGGACATTTATCGTAGCCATCACAATTCCCACATTAATAGACTGCAGTCACAAACATAGCTTCTGACCAAATTTTGTATTCACAAAATGTGCTTATCCTTATAATTCTGGAAGAACTGCTTAAGTTTTGTTATAATGAATATCGGTCAGTGTTTGTCTACCTCCTGTAAAATTGCGTATCGGTGGGTTAAGGCAAATTACTTCTTCATGAGAGACATATTACCTGAAAATTATTTAATAAAGAATAATAGTCTTACAACTGACTTGCGTAACAATTCGTTGACTCAGTAAAGCCTTCGTATTTTTGTATAGAAATTCGTGACTTAGAATGTCGCACTTATACTTAATATTTTGGGGGCCCCAGGCTTAGATAGGGCCCATCACGCTGCCCTTCGTGACTGATAATTCCATACTGTCTGCACCTCCCAGGTCAGTGAAAGTTTATTGCCTGAAATTAGATCATGAGAAATTTTCTTCTACGTCCTGAACACTCGAGCAGACGTTAAAGATTAGGACTATAGTGTAAGGTAATGACAGCTTTAAAAAATAAAATGTACTTTAATTTATAATATATGAGAAAGAAAAAAGAGTATTACTGAAATAATAACCTGGAAATGGAAAAATTATTCAGTGAAAACAAAGAACTAAAGAATTGCCAAAAATTAATTTTTGTGGAATAAAATAAGATTCGGAGAAACTTAAAATATATTCTGTAATACTGAATGCAAGAAATGGACAAGTCTTTATTAATACTAATTAGTTAAATGGGGGGTGAGAATTTACAGCTTATTAAGGGGTATTTAAATAAATACAAAAATTTATCTTTAATGACAATTCTAACTTCGTTTGTAAATTAATTGTTACATTTAACAAACAAACTGATTATGACATTATTACAGACACTGAAAAAAGAAATTACGAACAATTATTTTTTTAAAAAAAACTGCCAAATTGAGGATTGTCATATGCCAATTTTTTTGTGAAACTGAATTATAAATTAGATATTTTATGTCAACGAGAATCGGTGGAAACCTAACTGAATATCCGACAATGGTCTTCGGTGTTGTAACGTCTTGTAGTTTTGTGAGGTTTAAAACTTTTAACGTCTTGTAGTTTTGTGAGGTTTAAAACTTTTAACGTCTTATAGTTTTGTGAGGTTTAAAACTTTTAACATCTTGTAGTTTTGTGAGGTTTAAAACTTTCAACGTCTTGTAGTTTTGTGAGGTTTAAAACTTTTAACGTC
>Ga0136643_10015744_pt1 | contig 11363 bp, 5 predicted proteins | sample TergutLab28metaG_FD_96883 | JGI IMG/M metagenome (GOLD analysis project Ga0136643, IMG submission 96883) | Labiotermes labralis P1 segment gut microbial communities from Petit-Saut dam, French Guiana - Lab288 P1 (version 3) (version 3) | ecosystem: Host-associated > Arthropoda: Insects >... | reverse complement strand
TTTATTATTTCATTATTTAATGCTCAACATGTTTCGGATGTTAATACATCCATCCTCAGGAGCTTGCGACTTATTTGTTGAGTTATTTCATGGGTTGTATTGCTCTGGTACGATGTGTGTTGGCGTTACGTTGTGGTTTGGCTGGGGTGGTGTGGTATCCGGATGCAGGCTGAAGCACTGCTTCAGCCTGCATCCGTCCGTCTGTCCGTATGAAACAACTCGGCTGCCACTGGGCGGGTTTTTATGAAATTGAATATTTGTGTATTTTTCGCAAATCTGTCGGGAAAATCAATTTTAATTATAAAATAACCAGAATAACCGGTACTGTACATGAAGACCAAAATAAAGTTTTGATAGTGTCTCACCTCTTCGTAGCATGAGAAATTAAAAAAAAACTTTGTACAGGAAATCAAAACACGCGTTTTGTTTTCGCAAATCCTGCCGTTTACGTGATAATGGAAAATGCGGGCCACAGATGGCATTGTGTGCTGGATACGTCAGGCTACAAACACACACCTAAAATATGTAATACTTATTGCTATTGCACTGCCACAGTGATTGAACTAACGCGCCTCAGTGTTACGTTATACGTACAGTACATTGCCTGTCCTGTTACTTTACACATACATTTCTTTCCTTGTTATTTTTCACTTTAAGTAAATCTCTTACATCTGTGCCCATGCGTAAGATACTTTTCGACACACTGGCCGGTTTGTAGCCTGCCTTCTATCGTCACAAACTGTTTCCTCCGCACACACGACGTAGAATTGGATCTCTTGAAGTAAACTTCTTGTTCGGTGTAGGAAGAACTCTCGCTGAAAGCTTGGATGTGCAGGACATTTAACTTTTGACGTCAAATTTGAATGGCTTTTCTTGATATGAGAACAAATCCACTTTACTATCTTAAGATCCTCGAAATGTCTCTCCACACTTTACAAACCGAATGATGTTCCCTGTCAAATCTCGTACAGGGTAGAGAATTTTGTGTGTAGGAAACGTACTGAAAGAAGTAAATCTTTCGAACACAATATAGAGAGAAAACTGTACATACGGTAGTCATGCCACAGTTGCTACAGTTCAGAACAAAAGAAAAAGTAACATAGCTAACTAGCTAAGATATCCGATAAATACATTTAAAATACAGTTTACACCATATAATTAACACTTCTCGTAGGTTACTGGTTTCTGCCTGTCAGCCAGGCCATCATCATAGCCGTATACTGTCAGTAAGAAGCATTATGTGTTAACGTGGGATAGAATGTTATGGTTTTGTCTTAACGTTTTGGACATTAATAGGTCTGATGATGGCCTGACTGACGGTCTGAAACTGGTAACCTAAGAAAAGTGCAATTGTGTTCTGCGAGACTGCTCTTTAAATATATTTATTGATTAACGCGCAACGGGGATGTGTTACATACAGGAAAAGAATAATATATCCTGTGTGTAGTTCTGGTATTAGGGAATAATGATGATGACTGTTGTAAAGTATATCATTAGTTCCATTCTTTTGCCGCACCAGCCCCGCAGTGGACCAGGGCCTCCTCATTCACGAGGTTTCTAGATCACACACAACGACGCAACACAGTCGGTAGGACTCCTTTGGATGAGTGATCAGCCCGTCGCAGGGATATGTACATGACAACACACAACACCCACAACACACAGACATCCATGCCCCCGATGGGATTCGAACCCAGAATCTCAGCAGGCGTGCTGCAGCAGACCTACGCCTTAGACTGCGCGGCCATTGGGACCGGCTTTATTAGTTTCTAAAGAAGGATATGTCACATTTTTTACTGTTAATTAATATAAGTACAGTCATGCACAAGTGTATTTATTGCATAACTTTATGCAACTAATAATAAGATGTATGTTTCTGACGAAAATCTTGATGGTGGCTTTTTTGGGGGCCGAAATATATAGTTATTATTAAAAAGGTAAAGTGACCCCGTTACAGGCCCGGTGTGGCCCAGAGGGTGGGTAGAATTATAGCTCTACTCTTCCATTACCGCGGCACTAGAAGGGGGTGAGTGGTCACCAGCACGACCCGGCCGCACTTTACCCCCGGGAAAGACCCGGTGCCCATTTTACAGGAGGCTGGGTGGGCCCCAGGGCCGGTCTGGAAGGGCGGAAAATCTCTTCCCCACCGGGATTCGATCCCGGTCCGTCCCGCCCGTAGCTCAGTCGCTATACCGACTGAGCTACCGGGCCCATATAGTTATTATTAATATAATAGTATTAAACAAATATAATTGTGCTTGAAGGGGTGATTTGTTAAGTGATTTGTTAAGTGATTTGTTAAGTGATTTGTTAAGTGATTTGTTAAGTGATTTGTTAAGTGATTTGTTAAGTGATTTGTTAAGTTAAGTTAAGTTATGTTAAGTTAAGTTATCAAAAGTGGTTTAAATTCAGGGCATGACCACTACAACTGAGTTCAAAATCTTTCGTCTTCCATGTTCGCATTCAAATCATATATATTAAAATGCAATTTTACCTGTTCTTTCCATGGGGGTCAGTTTTTTCACCTAATAAACTTGGAATTATCGCTAAGATAACAGGAGACAACGCTTTTTAATACTAATTAATATACAGCAGTGCCTTCTAATCAAAACTGTCAACAAGATTTCGGGCCTGGCTCCTCATAAGGGACTCTTACCATTGGATTTACTCTCCTGATAACTTTCGCTTCTGTCAGTCCGATGTTTAATTTCTACTATCGATTAGAACGTAGTAACTCGGCTCGTAACCTCCAGATAGTCTCAGTAAACATACCTTAGAGCAGCCCAACTATTCTACGTCCTCAGCTTTCAGTTCTGTCCGTGTTATTGTCGGCCGGAATAGGTCAGTCGGTATAGTGACTCGCTGCGGGCTGGTTGGTCTGGGCTTCGAACCCCTGGTTGGGGCGAGATTTTTCCTTCCCATCCAGACCGGCCATCATGCCAACCCAACCTCCTGTTAAACGGGTAACTTCCGTCTTTCCTAGGGGTGTGGCATTAACCACCCACGTCCATCTGGTGCATGGGTTAAAGAAAGAGTAGAGATCTACCTTTGCTCCCCCTCTGCACCTTTATGGCAGGTTATACGTCGAACTTCGCCTTTTGTCTCCATAATATTAAGTATTGTTATTATTAACTTCAGAAAATAGAGTTGGACTCTGTTATAACGTCATGACAGGGAGTGAACACTTTGTGTCGTTATAAGCGAGTGTTTTTATATACGAGGAGTGTGATGTTATGGTGAACAGTGAGGAATTGATGGGTGCCACAGAATATATGACGCTATAGATGAAATGTCGCATAAACCGATGTCGTTATAACCGGGTTCGAGTGTGCTTTGTATGAGTTTATTTGTTCTTTCTTGTGTCTGGCAGTACCTAGAATGCAAAAGTTAATAAACAAGACTCGGCTGATGGGCGTTTTTCAGGACTTTGCGAACACGCTACAAAAAACTCTTAATGTTGACCAGTTTAAGATTCATCCAGCCATTCTATACGTCATCTGTACGAGGTCATAAGGTTACGTACACTGAATTTTTAAGCATTCTAAACTTATAAGCGGATCGAATCCCGGTGGGGGGCGAGATTTGCTTAGCCGTCAAACCGGCGCTAAGACCCATCCTGCCTCTTGTACAACGCCTACCGGATCTTTCCCGGGGGTAAATCTGCCGAGGCTTGGCGTTAACTAGTACACTTTTCTAACGCCGATGTTGAGAGTTGATTGGATCTGAACCTTCGCCTCCCCTCTGTGCTTATAAGGGCATGTAATGGTGCCGCCTTTACCTTTATTCCTCAAAAATCCAACATGGTGCAAATTGTTGTTTCTGTATTCCGAATCAGTGGAACAAAACCATTGTGAGTTACCAGTCTTTCTTTAAGAAGCCGTGATAGTGTTATATGTTATTACGTAGTGTCATAGCTTATTCTGTTCATCCACGTGATTAAAAACTTTGCATTATGCCACATTTGCCATTTAAATTTCTGTTGAGGGCAAGCTAGTGAAATGGTACATTTGGAGCATAGCTTTTTATGGTGCTGAACCCTGGACACTTCAGGAAGTAGATCAAAAATGTCTGGGACATTTTGAAATGTGGTGCTGGAAAATGATGCAGGAGATCAGTTGGACCGATCATGTAAGATATGATGTGATAGTAGAGTCAAGGAGGAGAGGGATGTCCTACATGCAATAAACAGAAGGAAGGTTAACTTGATGGTCACATCTTGCGTAGGAACTGCCGTCTAAAACAGGTTATTGAAGGAAAGATAATGGACGTGAAGACGAAGAAGAAGACATACGCACCTACTGGATGATCTAGAGGAAAGAGGGGGATACTGGAAACTGGAAGCGGAAGCACTAGATCGCACTTTGTGGAGAACTTGAAGTCAAAGGGACTATAGACTTGCGTAAGAGAGACTACTTGATGATTATGATTATTATTATTATTATTATTATTATTATGTTGATGGTGATGAAGATGATATTGTTGAAGATAAATAATTTTAAATTCTTTGCAGGCTTAGAATAACTTATCACATTCGCATTCCTATTTAATATTGTCTTTAAAAAAATGTAAAGGTAAAGTGATCCCGTTACAGGCCCGGTGTGGCCCAGAGGGTGGGTAGAGGTATAGCTCTGCTGTACCATGACCGCGGGTACTAGAAGGGGGTGAGTGGTCAGCAGCACGCCCCGGCCGCACTTTACCTCCGGGAAAGACCCGGTACCCATTTCACAGGAGGCTGGGTGGAACCCAGGGCCGGTCTGGAAGGGCGGAAAATCTCGTTCCCAACGGGATAATATTGTCTGTCTAGTGAAGTAAATATACAAGTTATTTTGAAACGTAATTCAATATATCTTTCTGAACAGATGTCATAGTTCCTTGAATTTGTTAGTTTTTGCCGTGTCACTCAATGAGCGGCAGCAACAAAGAGGACAGAAGAAATTAATTTCGCATAAACTATACATAAAATGCTCGCCTCTTATGTCAATAAGATACTAAATTCTCAACGTAGCTTCATGACTCTTGTATTGCACTGTAAGTGTTTCTGGCTATTCCACTTTCGAGATGCCCTTCATTATGTCTGTTAGCATTCTGTTTGCCCTGTATTGCCAAAACTTCTTACAATGACGTGGTATAGACAGTGTACGTATAGCCTAACGTAACATTGTGACATGTTCATCTGTAACGTAACGTCACGTAAATTCCCATGTTTTATCTAATCTTGGATATTCTTGACAGATTTTTATATAAAAGTCCCCCCCCAGTACTAAATTTCACGTAAATCCATCCAGTGGGATCAGCGCTGTTACATACAGACAGACATGACGACGCTCATACACGCTTATCGCGTCTATGGGAATGCATATAAAACACAAAACGTTTTTTCTTGTCATTCTTTGCGGCTGTAAAGCTGGATCCCTTTCTTTGAAACAGAGAGAAACCCGTTCTTCTTAACGATAATGTCCTTGTCTGAGATTATGTAACGTCGATTGTAATCGAATGAAATATGAGTATGGGGCGTCGGTGGAATGATATTGGCAAGGAAAATTGAGTGACTCAGAGGAAACCTTGTCAAGGTCCCACTTCGGTTAACAAAATGTTCAAGTGTATATAAAACGAAAAATCTCTAGGTTTCTGGCTCTGTCGATCGTCTGGTATTCTGTGAACAGAATGTAACACTGTGAAATTCAATACGTTGTCGTCCTCAGGTGGAAAGATGAGGATCTACCTACTGATATGGGTCGATCACAATTTGGTACTGACCGTAATTGGAAGTATTTATAACGCGACTCGGAGTCAGCAGTTTGGCAGTAATATCCGGTATATCTCATAACTAATGCGAGCAATCTGCTGATTGGATTGCAGCATTTCAGGGAGCCGCGCCATACATTAGGCCTTTAGTCACCAGGCTGTCACTGCGAGGTCACGTGATCAGTCCCAGGCCAGTCTGTGTGGGATTTGTGGTAGACATAGTGGCAGTGGGAGAGGATTTTTTCCGGGTGCTGCGGTGTTCAACTTGGTAGAATACTTACCCCAGTGCTTCATTCCATCCATTCCATTTCTTCCATCCATTCCATTTCTTCCATCCATTCCATTCCTTCCATCCATTCCATTCATTCCATCCATTCCATTCCTTCCATTCATTCCATCCATTCCATTCCTTCCATGCATTCCATCCATTCCATTCACCCATTTACCACCGACGTTTTGTACTCTTGACAAACGACAACGTTCATAAATAGTAAAGATTTGAGGTTTTCCAAAACAAGCCGTGCTGCTGGAGGTCCATATCGATTGCATAAAAATCTGTTCTGAAGGTTTTGCAGGCGTGTCCTTTGGCAAGATTTAATGGCAGTCGCTGGACACGTGACTTAATGCAGTGGACTGACGTACCGATGTAACTATTTGCCTATATTTCCTGACCTTTTGAGCGAAGTGTAAAAACTAAGCATTCTCTCAAGCGAAACGAAATGAAATAGACGGAATTTAATTTAGAATTCAAATTTTCTTAAGAAACACTCGAAATAATTTCAGAGATAAATATGTGGAAGGGCAGACAGATGCACGTAGCAACCCCAGTATTTTTTCACTTTGTGATGTTTGTGCAAATAATGTATAAAATCTCTTCCTTGTTCTTTTTGTTGTGTATTAGCTAGCTTTAAAGTAATCTCACATTGCAATATTTAGTTATGAGGTGCCACATCCCCGTTGTTTATTAAATCACAAGGTACAAAGTGAGTGTGAAGCAGTCTCAACACAACTATACAGGGTTATTCGAAACAAAAATATACAGGGTAAGACTTCGTTATTTTTCTTACGGTTTTAAATGAAATTATATTATTCAATTATTGTAATACGTATGATATTTAGAAAGTAAATAATGGATTGATGAGGTCAGCAACCTGTACTGCTCCAAGGAATACAGAATTTTCAGTCCAGTCGCTTCCTGGGCCCACGTTTTACAATACCGGCACAATATATTATATCGGGGTTCAGCAACTGCTCTTGTCCATCAGTTTCAACAACCAATTTCGTTTCGTTTCACGGTGTGTGGACTGGTGTGGTAGTACTCCTGTGTGGCTTCCATGGCGACGTCACGTATCGCTGCCGATTATCTCCACTGTACAAATCGATGTATTCCTGTTACTTTGGGGGGGGGCAGATTTTTTTTAATATTCGATTTAGCTCTTCGCGTGATTTAAGTCGTGCACTGTCTTAGGCAGACATCACGGGTTTGACATGTTTTGGGATTTTACAGGTGCGTTATGAACGTTTGTCTGTATTGCAACCTGATGCCGTCAGACGTCACATTTGGTAACGCTGACCTGCCAACTATTCAAGGTTACCCGCAACGCACCCTAATTTAAATAACTTAATTCCAGTTGCAAACAGAATTTTCTTGCTCCATCGAGCACAGTTCTTCTTGACAAGCTAACCTGTTCTCAGCTAGTCAAAAATTCCCGTATTTAATTAAACTCAAAGTTTCATTACCACGTTTACAGTAATCCGCCACTTGTCCCTATTCTGAGCCAGATTAATCCAGTCCATGCTCCCCACATCCCACTTCTTGCAGATCCTTCTCAATATCATCCTCCCGTCTAAGCCTGGGTCTTCCAAGTGGTCTCTTTACGTCACTTTTCCCCACCATAACCCAGTATGTGCCTCTCCTCTCCCCCATACGCGCTACATGCACCACATATCTCATTCTTCTCGATTTGATCACCCGAACAATATTTGGTGAACAGTACAGATCATTAAGCTCTTCGTTTTTGTAGTTTTCTCCACTCCCCTGTTACCTCATCCCTCCTAGGCCCAAATATTCTCCTCAGCACCATATTCTCAAACACCCTCAGCCTACGTTCCTCCCTCAGTGTGAGCGAACAAGTTTCACACCCATACACAACAACAGGCAAAATTATAGTTCTGTATATCTTAATCTTTAAATTTTTTGATACCAAACTGGAAGACAAAAGATTCTCTACCGAATGATAGCAAGCATTGCCTGACTTCAGTCCTCTTAATTTCTTCCTGAATAGAATTTTGATTTGTTAGGGTTGTTCCCAAATATTTGAACTATTCCGCCCTTTCAAAGGATCTATTATCAATCTTCATATTGTGACTTCCTCCTGCATTCTGATCCCGAGACATGACCATGTGCTTAGTTTCATCAGCATTTATTTCTAGACTAAGCTCCTACCAGCAACTACCAAAGCGTTTGTGTTTTTTCACGGTAGAATAACCTTCTTTCCAAAAAAATAAATTTACTGCACCCGTTGAAACCGACATCGGGGCCCACCCAGTCCCCTGCACAATGGTCACCGGCTCTCTTTCCTAGGGTTAAAGCGGCCAGCGCGTGACGCTGACCACCTACCCTCATCTAGAAAGAGGTCTATACCCTGCCGGGCCTGCAAGGCATGTTGAGGGGATAACACTACCTCTTACTTTCTAAATTAGAGTACCGGCCTTTCATACGCCAAATAAATATTTATCTTTTATTTATCCGCGAAACTTTGTATGCAAACTTGCAGGGTGATGGATGAACATAACGAGAGTTGGTCAGAAAGTACGTTTACATGTCGTATAAATTCTTAACTAAATTATCTACTTCTATTGAGATTATATCAGTGGATAGCATTAACGAACGATTGACGCGTGTTGGCAGCGCTGAAGCAAAATGTTAGCAGCGACAAATTTAAAGACAGTCGCGATCTGGAAACAGTAGCGACTACATCGCCGGTATAAGATGGACTAGAAAACTCCCGCGGTATATCGTAAGTCCCTCAGTTGTGGTGGGGACTGTGGATAAGTAGAAGAATGGCAGTAACATTAAATATGAAATTTTCTTATTAGATTCGCAGAGTACAACCAACAAGATGCAACGTTTCACAATTTCTTTATTTCTGTAAGACGCTCTACATGTTTCAGACCAATACTGCTACCTGCTGCTAGCAGGTCGGCTAGCAGCAGGTAGCAGTATTGGTCTGACAAATAACTATGTGCAGTTTTGAGCTCTTGATGATGGATGGAAAAACCGTCTGAAACATGTACAGCGTCTTACAGAAATAAATAAATTGTGAAACGTTGCATCTTGTTGGTTGTACTCTGCGAATATATTAGCGACGCACGGACCTGTGAAAGTTCTTATTAAATTCTAAAACAAAAGAACCTGAAATATGTCCTTTGTAAACATATTTTCTGACCGAATTTCGTCTGTAACATTACCATTCATGTGATATTATTTAATGATAAGTGTGAGACGGTTGTGACCGCAGCTGGAGGAAGAATTCTGCCAGCAAACACAAAAATATCTTTTGTATACGCGAACATTTTTTCAAGGCAGTAAAAAAATTGAGGAAGAATGAAACAGGGTTTCTTCGGCCAAAATACAGCGATCTGAAGTGACAACATAATTTGTTACCCTACGTAGAACGAATGAAATGGTGCCTATTATTTTTTTGTTGATGTTACTGTTGATGGTGGTGGTGGTGGTGGTAGCGGCGGCGGTGGTGGTGGTGGTGGTGGCGGTGTGGCGGTGGTGGTGGTGGTGAACATAACGAAGGATCTTCAGGGGTGATAGCTAATTATATTTTGCTGTCTAGTAGCTATACATCAGGGGTTGTCGCATGCCGGCCCGCCGACCTCACTGGTGCGGCCCGCGCAATACGCCTCTGAATATATTGAGTTGCCAGTTCCGAGCAGTCCACTGTCCAAACTATACCATCGCTTACCAATCTTGATCATAATCCAACACATATATGTTCTGTGTACATCACTGCGCAGAACCATACTCCAGACAACTATTTTTAACTTATAATGTTGTATGATCATCACTGTTTTACCATTTAACCGGAATGTTAACCAAAACTATTTGATTTTAACCGTGTACTGATCCCGATACACTATAAATATACAGGGTAGTTCGAAATGATTGTCGGGGTTTTAACCACTTGTTATACACAATACACTTGAGATAGGAGTGTATATGTTTTTTTATTTAATAGAACAACACTCCAAGTGTTTGTTACATACCGTACAGGTGCTCTATATGTGCATCCTTTGTGATTCTACAAGTATCCCGGAACTGAAGGTACGAATCAGAACCGCCATTGAAACCATCACCGCTGACATGCTACAAACAGTTTAGAACGAACTCGATTATCGTGTTGATGTTTGTAGAATCACGAAGGGTGCACATATAGAGCGCCTGTAAGGTATGTAACTAAAACTTGGAGTGTTCTATGAAATACAAAAAACATATACTGCTATCTCAAGTGTATTGTGTATGACAAGTTGTTAAAACCCCGACAATCATTTTGAATAACCCTGTATTTGTATTCTTATGCATGCCGGTCCCAGTGGCCGCGCGGTCTAAGGCGTAGGTCCGCGGCCGCTTGCCTGCTGAGATTGTGGGTTCGAATCCCACCGGGGGCATGGATGTTTGTCTGTTGTGCGTGTTGTGTGTTGTCAGGTAGAGGTCTCTGCGACGGGCTGATCACTCGTACAGAGGAGTCCTACCGACTGTGACGCGTCGTTGTGTGTGATCTAGAAACCTCAAGAATGAGGAGGCCATGGCCCGCTTTAAGCCGCAGACCCATAGGAAAAAAAAACGTATGCACACCACTCTGAAGATGGCCACATGAATGATCGAAACATGTCGACACTCACTACGTCATAACATTACATTCATGAAACCAAAATGCCGTTGTTCTTTTTAATAAATTCTATAAAATGTTTAGGTATTTTACACAAACGCAACGCTGGCCTTGAACGACATTTTATAAGATATTTAAAGGAAGTGTACTGATAACTAAGTACAACTCACCTGCCGCAGGTGGGTGAAGGGGAACAAGGAGAAGTTTTATAAGGGGAAAATATTTCATTTTGTTAAAGGAGTTGTGTATCCCCCCCCCCCCAACAAGCAATATTTAGTTGTGTCGCTAACAGAAAGCGCTGGCTACGTTCTCTCAAGCAGTGCCCAGTGTTGCTACCGTACAATGCACTTGATCAATAGAGATATGGCTCTAGCATAAGTTGCCTTCTAATTTGCAGCTTCTGAAGCTTGTCTAGGTTGCCCCCTCAGCTATATGCAGTAAATACAAACAATTTTCTAGTTGGAACACTTCTGTTTTAATTAAATTGTATCAAATTGTAAGACGTTTCGTTTCTTCCCGCCATCTACTAGTTAGTTAAATTGTCAAATTTAAGAATGTTGGACTACGAGCTTTGAACTTCTCAGCAGTTTCGTACAGCAAATTGCACGCTCACGTGATGAACCAACAAGTTCAAATTGCACGCTCACGTGATGAACCAACAAGTTCAAATTGCACGCTCACGTGATGAACCAACAAGTTCAAATTGCACGCTCACGT
>Ga0136643_10015740_pt1 | contig 11365 bp, 6 predicted proteins | sample TergutLab28metaG_FD_96883 | JGI IMG/M metagenome (GOLD analysis project Ga0136643, IMG submission 96883) | Labiotermes labralis P1 segment gut microbial communities from Petit-Saut dam, French Guiana - Lab288 P1 (version 3) (version 3) | ecosystem: Host-associated > Arthropoda: Insects >... | reverse complement strand
TAAATTTAAGTTTTAATATTTTTTAAGGCAACAATATTTAAATTTAAGTTTTAATATTTTTTAAGGCAACAATATTTAAATTTAAGTTTTAATATTTTTTAAGACAACAATATTTAAATTTAAGTTTTAATATTTTTTAAGGCAACAATATTTAAATTTAAGTTTTAATATTTTTAAGGCAACAATATTTAAATTTAAGTTTTAATATTTTTTTAAGGCAACGATATTTAAATTTAAGTTTTAATATTTTTTAAGGCAACAATATTTAAATTTAAGTTTTAATATTTTTTAAGGCAACAATATTTAAATTTAAGTTTTAATATTTTTTAAGGCAACTCAGTAGTGCATCAGTTGGCGAATAAATAACACTTTTATTTTATATTCTTTCCTTTGTTATTCACCTCTCTGAAGATGACCACTGTAGGCCGAAACACGTTGGAGTGTCATGTATCCATAAACTATTGTCTTCTGCTGTTGTCCACTTTTTAGCATGATCATTGTGATCTATTTTACTGTGCTGAACATGGATAATGTTAAACTTTGGTCAGTTTATCTAGATCCGTAGTTATACAGAATTCAGTTAGATATACAACACGTGTCTTCTGAGGCATGGCATTCTTTTAGTTTCTAAACAGCTGCTGAACTATGTCATTTTACGTTTGAGTTTATCTTTGAACTTTCTTACAAACGAGAACATATGATCAGTAATTTATAGTTTATTTCGTTGTCTTTGCTGACTCTGCGTTTTAATTGTGTTACTCAATCTGTGTCAAAGTAAATAAAACTGAATAAATCAACTGTCTTAGAGGGGTGGCAGATAGCTGGGAAGTGTCAGAATAACGGGTCTGTCTATGGTCTGAACTCTCTTCCCTTGGGGTATGAGCTGAAGTGTCTCTGTGTCTGGCTTGGCAGACGTATTGTGTCAAGATGCAGCAGTGAACGTGTTTTGGTTTGATATTTCACTCTACTGACTCTTGCCTGTTTTGGAAAGAAACCAATATGCAAAGCCTGCCCTCTTGTATTTGTTTTCATAATGAACCCATGTTTAGATGACTGTTTGGTTAGAGAATTTCGAGATAGAAACTTCTCAATACAGTTACACAAACAAACGCATATAACCAAGTTGCCAAAGGGATTGCTTGCAGGTGTATGAAGGTTATACTTGAAATATGGTTTGAAAGGTTTAGAGAACGGAGGGGGGGGGGGTAATATTGGAAAACGTAGTGTTGGGGGAGGGGGAGGTTATTTTAGTAATGGAGGGGGGGGGGGGAGGATTGGGTGGGGAGGTTGGGGGGGGGGGGGTAATATTTGAGAACTAAGTGTTGAGGGTAATATTTGAGAACAGGTTGTTATTGATAATACTTGAGAACAGAGTGTTTGGGGTAATATTTCAGAATTGCTGAGGACAACATTTGAGAAGGGAGTGTAAGAGAACGGAGTGTTAGAGGAATATTTGAGAACGGAGTGTTGGGGTAATATTTGAACTTGGGGTTAGGGGTAATATTTGAGAACGGAGTGCTGGAAGTAATATTTGAGAACGGAGTGTTTAGAGATAATATTTGAGAACGGAGAGTTGGGGGTAATATATCAGACGTGTTGAGGGCAACATTTGAGAAGAGAGCTCTGGGATAATATTTCAGAAGTGTTCAAGGTAGTATTTGGGGAAGGAGTGTTGGAAGTAAAATTTCAGAAGAGTGTTGATGGTAATATTTCAGAAGTGTTGAGGGTAATATTTGAGAACGGAGAGTAAGAGGTAACATTTGAGAACGGAGTGATGGGGTAATATTTCAGACTGGGGGGTTGTATTTGAGGGCGGAGTGTTGGAGGTAAAATTTCAGAAGAGTGTTGATAGTAATATTTGAGTCTAGGAGAAAATAACAGGAGTAGGAATATATATATATATATATATTAATTTACCTTAGAGACGTTATTAGGTTCAATAATTCTTAGCGTTTGGGGTCAAAACTAGCATCATGGAAGTGATTAGAGTATAGATAGAAGATTCTATTTGAGAACTCCTAAGGCAAAGGCCAATTTCGAGTAACAGGCATCAGTTGATACAAAAAATAAATTACGTGCACTAGGAGCCCGGAGATGTCTGCTGCCACTATCCGCATTGTTACAACGCAGCACATTCTCGTGGGTACAGACCTTGTTATTCGATGTTGACATTCAAAACATGGCCATACTGTCACTTTCATTTCGAGAGCTTGCGATTAAGCAGAGGATGTCTATGGGGAACGACGTGCGTTCCTATAACACAGGCAGACGGTGCACTAAATGAACAATGATCTCTTGATCATTAATAACACAAATATTTGTGTTCTGTTACTGCTGTGTACTATGTAATATTTTGTGTTAGCAGATGGTCTGTATAAAGATTAACGGCAAAGCATTTGAGCGGACAGTGCATTATGTTTCAGTTTGCGGCGGCAGTGAGTTAGCGCAGGCAAGCGTTTCTCTTAACATCTGCCATGTATTGTGCCTCTCTTCTGAGTTCCTACCAGATTATAAACATCGCATGTCCAATGAAATTCTTCTTGTTCCTTAAGTAGAAGTTAACACAGAATTTATGAAAAAATTGGCGGGTCGTATGAAATTAAAATATATGACCATAATTCAGTCTGCATGCTTCGTTTATTCGTATATTTAATGACGTGTTTAATATCTCAAGCCGTGGCCAGTGGGTTCCTGTCGCCAGGACATGCCGCGTCAACAGTTTGCGGATGGAAGAGACGGCCTCAAATCGGAGCGTAGCTGCGTATATATTGAATAAACGGTCGCGGACAGCCGACAAGAGGTGGTCCCTCCAGCTTAGGGATTGGGCGTGGTGCTAACAACTGCCCACCATAAAAATCTGCGATTTTAACGAAAAATTTCACTAGGGCTCGGAATTGGACTGAGCCTTTGATACGACGCAAGAAGTGAGCTAGGGACATGAGATTTAACACAAGGAATATGATAGGGAAAGGTGGAGGGCGCTTATCAGAGCGGTAATTAAATTTTGTGTTCTATAAAATGCGGGGAATGTTTGACTAGCAAAGAACGTGTTAGGTACTCAGAAAGAACCACGCTCCATGGAGTTGGTTGGTGAGTTGGTTGTTTTGTTAGTTAGCTAGTTAACAGCCAGTTAACATCTCAGGTTATATAAGGCCAAATAAGAGGGTAAGCAGTGAATCGTCAATTGCAGACGATGGTGTCATAATTTGGTTACCACGTAAATTTTGGTATGAGGGTCGGATATCAAAGAAATGTACAACAATGTGGCAACCAAGGAACATTCAACGATTGTAATTACATCAAGGGAATTCGTCTCCGAGCGACTGTCACCCTTTCTCCATCGCTTAAGCAAAATCGTGGCAGCCACAAATGTAAAGAAGATCGCGATGTGGGGACAGTTGTGAAACGATGGCTGATAACACAGGACACGGACATTCATCCGCACAGAATCGAAAAGCCTGTGGCACGCTATGATAAATGACTCAGTTTTGACGGCGACTTTGTGTAAATGTAGTGTGAGACAGCAGCACAATTCATTGTGAAATGCTCTTATTATAGGTGAAAAAAGGTATCCCAGAAAACGCGTATATGGTTTGTAAACTTATATTCTGACCGAACTTCATACCAGTATTGGTTTAAATGTATTTTTTTAAAGCCTGACCTTTTATCCTTGAACCTCCTGAATACGGAGCTGGAACTCGATAACAACTGTCATATCTGTATGTGATCATGGAAGTTTTGCGAAACTGCTCGAAGCACGTGATGTGCTCGTGTTTACCTTCTCGGAAATCCAAGCACCAGTTCTTAAACTTGCCGATGGGTACGGCTTTTTTTTTTACTTGGATGTTACCTCGTGAATTACTTTGCGGTTTAGAATGATTATTCGTAGAATCATATCATAAGGTTAAAAAAAAATGCCAGTGGCGTTGTAATTCACGTACAAGGCATACAAAAACAGACACGTGTATGATGTTTTAATGTCTTTTGACTTAAACAGTAACTCAGTACTTTTGAGATATTAAACGTGGCAAGATCAGCTGCTTATTCCTGCAGCCCTTTCACTTAAATACGCATGTATAAAGCAGTCCCTCAGAAGCCTTTGTGAGGTGCGTTCTTGGAAACACCGTGGCCCTGTTGAATGTTGCGAATTATAAGAACCGCGAAAGATCCAAAACTCATCAAAGCTCAAGCCGCATGTTCTGACATTGAACTCGGAAATTTTTTAATAGAATATTCTACACAAAGCACAAATACTATTAATTAAAACAAAATGACAAAGGTGCAATTCGATGGCAGTTTGAAAGCTCGGAACTTGGTCTACAAGATCACCCTTTGTAACTTTGTTGTCCCGACGTGCTCAGTTTAATAGGTGATCCCCTTTCGAGAAACGGGTGTGGTTCAGTGAATCACATATAGTTTTAATTATTTCTTTTTTACTTTTTGTTTTATTTACGCAATTTATTGTTGATAAAATGAAAAAAGTCATGCTGTATTCAGTTAAACAATTAGATCATATTTTTGTTAAAATAACACAGTCACTTGTCAATGTATTAATAAAACAGTCTTTACTCAACAATATAATAACAGTTGCAGATTATTGTTACAACTGTTTAGCTAAGCAACATGTTTCGGCCTTACGCGGCCATCATCAGACTTACAAAACAGTGGTGTTAGTCAAGGTACATTCAGTGGTACCGTGACTAACTCCACTGTTTTGTAAGCCTGATGATGGCCGAGTAAGGCCGAAACATGTTGCTTAGCTAAATAGTTGTAACAATAATCTGCAACTGTTATTATATTGTTTTGTAAAGGTTTTATTAATACATTGTTTACCTATACACAACGGGATGGAAACTATCCAATTTAGACAGTCACTTGTGCTCCCACTTACACCACACTCGTACGCAACTGACTTCCTTACTGGACTGCTAGCGTCCGTTACCAGCTCCTAACTGTTTCGGCGTTTAAATCGCGCCCCTCTTACCTATCACCAACGGTTACAGGTTAACCTACAACGCATGGCCATGAACCGTCCGTAACTGACGCCAACAGTCCTAATAAACAACTATACTAAAAATGATCGTCTACATCTTGGTTATTTTTCCATCACGCCGCTCCTGTCAGGGAATGTGAATTTCTTGTCGTGATGATTTCCGATTGTTTAGGTGCTTTCGCAAAATTACAAAAAGCGACTATGAGTTTCGTCACGTCTGACCGTCTGCTCTCCGCATGGAACAACTCCGCTCCCACTGGGCGGATTTTCATGAAATTTGATACTTGAGAATTTTACGAAAATCTGTTGAGAAAATTGAAATTTCGTTAAAATCGGACAAGAATGAAGAGTAATTTACATGAAGACCAATATACATTTTTTGTCGTATCTCGCTCATTTCTTCATAGAATGAGACACGTTTCCACCAAACGTTGTAGAGAAAATCAAAAACACATTTTGTGTTCAGTAACTTTTATTTCGAAAATCGTACCGTTTGTTAGAAAATGTGTAAAAATACCATAAAGCGGGGCAGGCCACAGATGACAATACGGCGCATGCGCATTGCACACTGGTTACCTAACTCTATAAATACACACTCACAATATGTAATAGTTTTTGCTTTTCCACAGCAACAATGGTTGCAAGAACGCGCCTCAGTGTTACGTTGTACGTACATCGCCTCTCTTATTCTTTGTGTGTACAAAATAACAACCATGAACACGCAGCACTAAGTACTGTACTTGTTATTATTTTATTTGAGCATTCTCCGTTACAACTGCGTAATACTACATGCTGATTTTACACATTATTCTTTATCTTGCTTAGAGGGAAAGCAGAGGTTGTTCTGTTCTCTTCCACCCCTTTACAATTGTTTATGGTTGTTCGTAATTTCACAGCGCTGTTGTGCATAACTCATTTCCTGTGCATTTAATATGAAAATATTATAGTAGTCCAAAGTCAATTGATTTAATGAAGGTTATAAATGAGTCCCGGTGGTTTGTTATTAGTTCGTGCTTGCTTGCTGGCCAGTTTCCAGTTTTGAGTATGTTTTGTTTTAGAATTTCTCTTTGTGTTTGAAGCAGTGTGCAGTGTTACAGGAGGTGGTCAGTTGTTTGGTCTCCATGCTTGCAGACGCACGTTGCGTGTTCCAGTAGCTTAAAGCGATGGAGGTACACCCTCGTTTTCCCATGCCCTGTCACTCGCCGCAATGGAAGGGGCCATGCTGTGCTATGGTTGTGCAGTCTGCAGGTGGGACGAACAGTTTAAATAGTAGACGATAAGACGGATAAAGAATGGATATTCTGTAAGAGACCCGATTTTATTGCATCCAAAAGATTTGCAGCGTGCGTTGGGCTCCACGTTCTATTGCGTCCTGTAAACTTCCTATGTAACTTACGGACGTCGCTTTCTTTCCTTCAGTAAGCTTGCTATATATTTTATTATATCCTACAGACTTGGAGTTGACTGTTTAGTTTCAGTTCGTCGGATTAGTTTCTCAACTACATTTTCGTTTACCACCATTCAAACTTTTAACTTTATTTCCTTCGCCCGTATCACGTACGTAATCTGACGAGAAAGAAAATTCTTTTAATTTAGTCATTACTTCTCACAATAAAATCTCAGTTATTACACATTTCGACGCCATAATCCGCAGGTTCAGCACGATCAGCATCAACGAACATCACGGCAATCTGAAAGTCACACAGGATTCCTCCTCAAGCCATCGTCCTTCCTTTATGACTGTTCGATGTCTCTAGGGCCCACCGTTATCTCAGCCATATATTTTCCCTCTCCTCCTTTTCATTACACTTCAAAAATTTACAAAAGGTAGATTATTTTCATCACTCCATCTAATTTGTTTCTTGCCTGTAAAAGTTATTGTGAGAGTTATGTCTTTGATAAGATGGTTTCATTACTTTTAAAGACGAAGATCTGCAAGTAATTTACTGACCGCACAAACCTCCCGAAGTATTTCTATATATCCAGGTGTTAGAAGTTATTTTAAAGTACGCAATGTGGCGTTTTTATTCGTCACACGCCAAATTCCTGCCATTTGACTGATGTAACAATAGAGCCAATTTTTATATTTCAGCACTTGTGTGAGTGCCAAGTGACGGAAGTGAATTTAAATGGATTCGAGTTTGCAAGATGAGTTGTACGTTCTGGTGTACTACAAGTGGTTGATATTGGTAGCGACAGACTACCACAGGCGTCGACAACCACTTACGGAGGTTTTATATGTAAAGCTTTGTTGGTACGACTGAACCAACCACTTCTCTGGAGTTGATCGTTTCAGAGTGCAACAGAGTTTCTGCCGGATTCAAAAGGCGAGATGGAATCGAAAGGTTTATCAGTTGACTAGGGGAAAGCAAGGATCATCGCCCATCCGACATCAGTTTTTCCATTCTTTTCAACTTTGTACTATTACCAACGTGTTTTTCTTCAAGTGCCAATGTTCAATATAGTTTGCGAGTATCTTTTTCCTTCTCTCGTCCTTTCATTCTCTCAGTAGGCTACATGTATCAAATTCTCATAACGCATACGTCATTCCTGTAAACATCATTTTTATATATTTCTTATTTTTCTTATTCTTTTCATTCTACATCTTGCCTAATTACTCTCTTGTATAATTGATGGATATTATTGCTGTGTGGTTGATAGACATTTATTTCTTTCTTTTCTGCAGGATTTTATTATGGGCTGTATATAAGTCATAAGTTTGTTTCATCATTCAGAGTCCTCGCCTTTCTGTAATTCACACTATTTGTTTACACTTTTATTTCATAGTGGCAGACCAGGCATGGGAGAAATATAGTTTACTTCCGTTTCTTTTTGTTTATAACTGGTCGCGCTAAATGTTTATCACGCCAGCAATATGTAGCTGCCTTGTGCTCCAGTTGCGGTCCGCAGAAGTTTCTGGAACGGTGACCAGCAACTTTGTATGTAGCTGGACTATCAGTTTTACTATAGATGAAGGGATCCAAGATCCCTAGAGATGAACTCAATATAGTTTTCTTGTATCAGCATTATTCACTGTTTATGCACAATAAACTCCAGTACACTTGACGTGGGGATTATTGCGAGTTCGTGCAGCCTGTCCAACTCCCCGTCTTAACCTGAAGTTCGCGCTCCGTCCCTCTTGGAACGACATCCACGATACGTTCCCCACCGGGACTGCGCAGGATACAATTGTTGCATAACTCTAAATGATATGACGGCGCCATTAGAAATGCCTGTATCCATTTAATTATGTTAGAGCGTCCGAGTTTCTTCAGCTTCTAGTACTAGACAGGTATTCTTTCCTTTTTCTTCTGCTTCTCCCTGTCTGCCCTTATTTTTTTGCCTCTCTCTGTGTTTATACGTCTTTCTTTTCTTTATTTCATTTTTCTTTCTTTCTTGCTTTACATTTTCTTTTCCGTTGTCTTCGTTTTATTTCATAATCTGTATGTGTCTTTCTGTTCCAAATTACTCTGCTCTTCAGCCTTATTTTTCTCTCTTTTCCCGTGTATATTTCTTTGTAAATTTCCTTTCTTGCTTTATATCTTTGTTCCCGTCTCCTTCTACCGACACCCGCAGTTTCACAACTCACGCTCTGTAACATAAACTTGTGACTTCATCCACAACGGACATTTATGCCCTGTAATCTCGCGGTAGAGGAATATCCTACATGAAATAATTAAACGGAAGGCTAACTGGATTGGTCATATTATGCGTAGAAACTGCCTTCTAAAACAGGTTATTGAAGGGAAGATGAAAGGGGAGATAAAAGTGACAGAAAGACGAGGAAGAAGACGTAGGAAGCTACTGGATGACCTTAAGGAAAGGAGATGATACTCCAATTTGAAGGAGGAAACTTTAGATCTCACTATGTGGAGAGCTCGCTTTGGAAGAGGCTTTGGACTTGTCGTAAGACAGACTGCTGAATGAAATGAATCTCGCGGTACGACCGAGTATTAGCCACTTCTTTGCCCCTGACACGTTGCTGTATAGGGAAGTGCTAGAACTTGTGAATTAACGCTTCGTCTTGCTTTTCCAAAATGTATTAATACAAGTGCTTCATTGCCTTACACGTTGTTCTTGTGAAACTGGTTCTAGGTACATAGCTAGGTATATAGCTAGGTTCATATCTTCGCAATACAAGCATATTATTACTAGAGGAAAATGGAGATGCCGGCTGTGACGTTCAACATGAAGGGCAGTTCTGCCTGCCAGCGTCACGTCTCACCGCAATGTGGCTAGCACATGCTGCACTCGTAATCCCTTGGTTTCCAGTTCAGATCTTGCGACAACTAGTGACTTTTTTAGGCTGCATTCAAGGCAGTTTGTGAAAGTTTGAAAAAGAATCTGTGAAAGACACCCGCGATATTTCTCCGACTCCTTCACAATATTCACAAATTTTCCACGTGGTGTAATTCCACTCTTCTACGCAAGGTGACCCAAATTCGCGTCCCTGAGTGTATGTAGTCGGATCATATTTATTGAAGTAGATATTAAAATTTTTTAGCAGCAATTCCAGGGGACTTACTGTCGAGGAACGTAACAGCTCTTTGCGCCCCACCGAACACGTGGCCCACAATTGGGTCGTAGATGTTGCTTCATCAGAACACCTGATAATTACACGAAAATGTTGTGACAGCAGTTTGGTGCCTTCACATTCGGATGCTGTAGTAATCTCCCCTCTCAACATATTTCAACCCAGCCCCATTTGATTGTCAATCAGTAACGTCTAACTTTGTTCGTGGCCTCAGCTAGGGAGATACTTCCTGTCCCTTCTGGTTCTTAACTGAAAGGGACAGTGTGATTTTGACGTTTTACTGACCGTGCATCTCAGTACAATACTAGTAATTAACCAACTTGATGCACAAAATCTTGTTTTACAATAAGTTTATGAAACGCCTCTACATGTTTCGAGCAATATGTTCTCATCATCAGGAGGTGCACGGGACGGCCACCTACAATGTGTGATGATACCAGATGCTGTATATACAATTTTGACCTCCTAATGATGAGAACAGATTGCTCGAAACATGTAGAGGCGTTTCATAGACTTATTGTAAAACAAGATTTTTTGCATCAAGTTGGTTAATTGCTAGGGACAGTGTGAATTACACAGATGTTCAAAACACAGAATTACTTTGCATTGTGGCGAATGTACATCACATTTAAAAACAAGTAGTATTGTGATGTCGTTTGTCAACCAGCAAGTAAAGAAACACTAAAACACAATATTTTGGAAACAGGATCTTTTTCGTCTTCAGGAAAACAGTAAAGAAAGCTACTCGGTTGAGCAAAACCGTTCAAAATCTGTGGTTTAGAGAAGCACAGTTCTTAGAATGCAGAGCTTCACGCTGTGGCTTTACGTAGCTGATGTGTCAGTACTCAGTTAGGTATGAGTAACATGAAATACTTTTCATTCTGGTTTTGATCAGCTTCTGTGAATGCCAGACGAAAGAAATTGTACAGAATGTGAAGACAGCCGTAGGAAATTTGATGTCAGTAGGATGATTTTCTTGGCTGGAAGAACATAATTATGGGTTTGCGCCTTTCTCGATAATATCGGTTTTCTGCCACGCTGCTGCTTGTTCAGCAATACGATGGTGTCTGGAGAAGGGAAAGTGGATAAGATTCGGCACACTAGTGGTTAAGGATACAAAGTTATTGCTGTCGATGGCAACTCACAAAATAACACTTACTGCGACATTATGGCTTTGATTTTGGCTAGGTTCTTAATTGCTATGTATTAACAGCTTATATTGCTTCTGTTGCTGTTGGTTTCCAAGGCTTGATGGCTCTAGTGAGCTTAGGCCTCACTTTTGTTGAGGTTCTGAGACCACACTCAGACACACTACACTCGGTAGGACTCCCCCGGACGAGTGATCGGCCCGTCGCAGAGACCTCTACCTGACAAAACACAGCATTCGCAAGGGACAGACTTCCATGTCCCCTGCGGGATTCGATCTCGCAAACCCAGCAACCGATATTGCTTATGAACTGGATATAATAAACTGAGATAAAGCGCCCCATTCTCACTTTAAACCGATTACGTCCCTTAAGATGGATACGTCAACACTAGTCAACAGATATGTTTAATTTGGTCTACATACATTATACAAATATTTTATATTGTAATTGAGCAAATAATCACGCAATGGTGTTGATATTGAATTAGCTAAATGTGCAGTTGTATGTAAACCCGGTACTCATTGCTGTGTTACAGTGTGTAGGTCAGTGTGCTTCTAGGTTCATACATGTTAATCTTATGCGTATTGGACCGTGCATCATCTTGATATTTGAATAAAGGTTGACCAACTAGATGACACTTGCTTTATTATATATTGCTCAACATGTTTCAGACGTTAATACGTCCATCTT
>Ga0136643_10015739_pt1 | contig 11365 bp, 9 predicted proteins | sample TergutLab28metaG_FD_96883 | JGI IMG/M metagenome (GOLD analysis project Ga0136643, IMG submission 96883) | Labiotermes labralis P1 segment gut microbial communities from Petit-Saut dam, French Guiana - Lab288 P1 (version 3) (version 3) | ecosystem: Host-associated > Arthropoda: Insects >... | reverse complement strand
TTGTCGTTGGAATCACCAATTTGAGCAAATAGGCTGTCTGTGTAAAGGCAAAAACTCCGGCCGACCACGTGTATCAGAGGAGAACGTGAGACGAATTCAAGAGAATTTTGAGCGTAGCCCACGTAAGTCAACCCGTAGAGCGAACAGAGAACTTGGAATAACGCAACCAGCTGTCTGGCCTGTGTTGAGGTGCCGTTTACTCTTCAATTGAGTCCATTTTTTAAATCACTCTGTATAAAGGAAAAATATCCACTTTAAACGCTTCTAAGCCCAATTTAATTAAAGAATTCTTGAACCAGGGGAAGAAAACACTCACTTCTGAATAACGGACACAATAAGCAACTTACAATGAAAAGGAGTTCAGGGGTGAAATCAAGTTCTACTTTCCTACTGTGCAGATTTCTTGTCATATCGTTTGTTAGGGTTATTGCTGTTATTTTATTTCACGAGTGTAAACAACACATTATTAACTTCATATTCTTTGTAGGTACAATTTTCCGACAGAGTCTCAAATTTTTGCATTTTCATCACATTTGTTAATATTAAAGTTACAATGTCCCATACATATTCTGTAAGTAGGCCTAATGCACATTTATGTAACAAATTCCCCTTATCTAGCACCAGTCTTCCATTACTCAAATATCTGCATGACTACCATATTATTATTTGTCATTATACCAAAATACATACAACAATACTTTTATTATTTTCGAAACTCTATTGTCATACATCATTTTGGTTTTCCAGCCACACAATTTTGCGCTTCCGCCATGTTGTTATTGTTGATTGCAGGTAAGTATAGTGCGCTCTTTTGGGGTTGTCCTCGAGTGGCATAACATGATATCGAATTTCGTCATAACTGATTGTTTCATACGAAGTATATAAAAATTCACTAATATACGTCAGCACAACAATTATTTATTGGATCATATAGGCTATATTTTTCGACCTGTTAACAGGTCATCATCAGGCCTCCAGTAGAATAAGTCAAAGGTGCTGTTAAAAATTGGGATCCCAATATTTTGTACAGTTGTAGACAAATGTAAACTCTGGAACTGGATACAAAATATGGTATTTACATTTTCTAGTTAAAAATAATTAAAATTTAAGTAGGTATTTGACACTTAGGACAGTTTTTATCACCACTGAATTGTTTCCTAAACTAAGAGTGCTACTGTATTTTCACTCGGTGCGGTGAGACTAGTGTGGTACTGCCTCTCATTGTGTTCCGTGTTACCCAAATATACTACAAGCTGGCGGTCAGAACTGGTTTCTATTCTCTGTATTTCCAATTACTATTTATGACGGTCCACCTTGTATTTAGATCTGTAATCAGACGTAAGTATAAAAGGAGTGAATATTTTCTGCCTGTATATGGTGTGTATTACATTGGAATTGAAACTTAGTTATTTAAGTTATTTTTTGTTGTGCTGACGTATATTAGTGAATTTATTATATACTTCAATAGAACAATTCGTGATGTCCCCTGTCTAATTGTTTCTTATGTTTTAATGAGGGGAAATGAGTTGGGTATACTCTGCCGCCTATACAGACACTGTGAAGAATAACAAAATATTCCTAACCCTGCCTGACATCAAACCCCGATTCTTTGCAGTAGCGTCTGTACTATTCCGACACAGAAATATTAGCTCCCAGACCAGAAATATGTTTCATAAAATTTTTTGTTCCGGTCCCGGAGTTACTACAAACATGCACGTCGTAGCAAGCTTACGTTAAGAACTTACTGAAAAGCTTAAAGTACCGCCAGTAACTTCATTACCCCAATTTATCAGGAGATTAAATTAAGCTAAAGTAACAGGATACCATTGAAAGTCGTACTTTAACGTCCAACGTGGCATTTCTGCCGTACATCAGGATGCCGTTGATTTCACGAGGTTCAAACCGTGTAGCCGTCAGAGAAACGAGGTCCATAAATAAGGACTTAATGTCACGTTCTATGTCAGTATACCGACGTTCTGTGAAATACTTCATTTTAATATTTTTTTTTTTTCCTGGGCGGGATTATGGACTTTAACACATTCGAACCTGCTGCAGTCTGAAACTTCCGACATAAAGCACATGTCTCAATAGTTAATGTCACTGTCGTACAGATGGCTGTCATGAGATGATATCTGTAGCCAACATTTAAGCGTACGTAATAAACATAAATATACAGCACAGAAATGCAGTTTTTTTTTAAGGGGCGTTCAAAAATACGATCTCGACGGCGTCTCTGTTGAATGCGAGATTTTAGGCTGCCGCCACGGTACAACTCAAGTCTTCACTCTTCCGGGATATTGCGCGGCTTCGGTTGGTATTCTGTCACGGACTTTTCGGGACTTGTGATAACATTTTCAGGGATCAGACAGTCCAAATCTTATTGGACTGTCTGACTCTTGAAAATTCGTCTGACACGTAGTTCCGAAACTTCGTCAACACACTACGAACCAACACCGTCTAACAACAAGAAGACCGAAAACCTTCCTTGTTGAAAGTATATTGTCAAGTTGGGTTTCAATATATTACACTAATACAAGAATTTCTCTGGAAATATAAGATATATAATAAGAAATATAATATAAGAATTATAGCAATAATTATCCAACAAGATGCAACAGAATACAGTTTATTTAAATCTGTCAACCGCTCAACATGTTTCGGGTGGTATTTCACCCATCATCAGGAGCTCATAACACTGTATCTACAGAATCTGGCATTAATGAGACCGTTACTGCTAAATGTCGTGAACGTGACTGGGCGGGAACTGCAGTAAAAAAGTATAAGAAATACTCTAAACAAGCACATATTCGACATTGATTGTTAATTGTACGTTTACTCCTGTAACATATGCTGAATAAACAAATAAACTGAAACGTCAATAACGCGCATTATCCAGTCACTGCTATATCCGATTATATTCCAAATGCATAGCCAAGACACGTGAGGCGCAACGCCTTGTTATCACTGGACAGCACTGCATGCATCCGCGACATAGTTTGCACGAAGCCTGTGCAACACGATCGATCAAACACAGGCAACTAATTCATACTTCCATCTTCATTTAACTTTTATGTACCATAATTATAAAACTTTATCACAAATGCTTGTGAATCTGCACAATATTCAGGATTAGTTCACTGCCTCTACGGAGAAGAGTTCCACTTGCGCAGCAGTGGGCGCTGAACGTTCGTTACCGACTTTGCAACAGCTCACCACTGGTCCTTATCCCAAGCTGGATAAATTCCTTCCATAATCCCAGATTATGTTTAAGATTGGTCGTAATATTCAACATAACCGATCCCTTCCATAAAGCACATTCATTCATTCCGTAATCTGTATTGCGAAAAGCCAATAAGCTTCTTCCGAAGTGAGTCCTCCGCAAAGTGCAATCCATAAAGCACATATGCTTTATACAAGGAACCTTGACGACAGGATATTTGATCACATTCTTATCGCAACTAATTCTTACAGCCACGATTCTACAACTGTATTATATTCTATGCTGACCTGACCAGCCACGTCTATATGTTTCATGCAATTTCGGGCCTATTAAGATATTACTCTGAAAGTCCCACGCCTACAAATTATATAAGATATTTTATCTTATATTAACAGCTACTTTAAGCTACCAACTTAATATTTGCGAAAAGATTCAGTGACATGAGACAATATTAATCGAGGTAACAAGCCTGAGTTATCGAATTGAATATTTAATACTTACAGTTGTAATGTTTTGTCTTTTTAGGTGCGCTCGCAAAATTGAAAATAGCGACTACTGACTTCGTCATGTCCGTTCGACCGTCCGTCCGTCTGCCCGCATGGAACAGCTCGGCTTCCACTAGACGGATTTTCATGAAATGTGACATTTGAGTATTTTTTTCGAAAACCTGTCGAGAAAATTCAAGTTTTGTTAGAATCGGACAAGAATAAAGTGTACTTTACGTGAAGACCATTGCATATTTTCTATCATATCTCGCTGAATTTTTCTTAGAATGAAAAATATCTCTGACAAAAGTTGTGGAGAAACTCGAAACACACATTTTACGCTCAATAACTTGTTTTCGAAAATCATGGCTTTTATGAGACAAAGTGGAAAAATAACGTAGAGCGGGGCAGGCCACAGATGACAACATGGCTCATACGCGTTGCAGTCTGGATACCTAAGGTTACAAACACAGATTGTGTAATACTCATTGCTTTTCCACTGCAACAATGGTTGCACTAAAGCGCCTCAGTATTAAGTTATAAGGTACATTGCCTGTCGTGTTAATACCCATATAAAGCCTGATGACGGCTTCGTTTAAAGCGAAATAATGCAGCTGATTTTTTCTGATTTCTAAATACATAGTTGAGTTTGACGGACAAATACAGGCTTTTGAAGTAAGTATAATTCGGGCCTCATCTATGCAGCTTCAGACGCTCGGGAAATGTACGCGTATGGGAAATATGTGGAGGAAATGCTGGAAGTAGGACGCCTCATCGCTGCTGCGAAACCAAGTGGACACGGTATGGTACTACACCGTTTTTAAATATTTGTTGCAAACGCCAGTTATAACACAAAATGGCAGCACATCACTTCTAACTGCTGAGTGCTTGTATATAGCTATTAAGCCAGAACAGCAGACGTGTTTTAAATTTCTTCAGGAGCCATAGATTTCAGTCCTAAACTGTACTTTCGACAGTGTTAAAGTGTTTCGACGTCTGGTGTAAGCACGCTCCACCTGGGCCACAGCACCGCCCAAGCTGCAAACTAATTCACGTACTCTACACACTTTTCTGCGTCCTTCTAAACTTCACTTATTTCTATCTATGAATGCACAGGCGCAACGGTTTGTTTTCCCTTACGTGTTCTACGCATATGGTTCATTACTTTGTCACAATGAAGTTATTAGCGTTACAGTCACATTGCTGTTTAAATCACGTGCAGCTGTTCAAGTACGCAGAAAGCGAGCATACAAATAAGATCACCTTCTCTAACAGAAGAACGATCAAGTTTTGTCTCATAAGTTAATTTTTTTTTCTACATCTATGTGACACATTTATTTGCTCAAACTAGAAACAGCGAGAATATTAGGTGGGAGTTTCATTGCCAGGCGTGACAAAAAATACTGCATTCATTCATTATACATTGACCTGGCACATAATATGTGTCTGCTCCACATTTCAGAGTTAGTGTGTTACAATCAAAAACTAATTAGTGTATCCTTGGTAATAATTTACCGTCATAAATTACTTCAAGTTCGTTGTTACTAGTTGTAGTCAGTATGGAACACTTTACGTAATGACAATCAGAATTCCTTGCCAATGGAACAAGAGGAAGTTTAAGAGACAGGCCTCAAATTCGATACAATGTATAAAATGCAAACCCTTTGCGTGACGGCGTAACATGGTCTATTCAGAAGCGTCTAAGTGTAACGTTCTGTACATAGGAACGTCCTAGAATCTACGACGAATGACTTAAACTAAATGAACAGTTTATAATACATAAAGGGGAACTTTGAGAATACACAATAAACAACTTAGATATGCAAAACAGACCATTCTTACTTGTTTATTCTATGTTCGTGTATCGGTTGTTGTATACAGCCATCTTAAGGCCGTTAATCTTCATCATCATCAACAACAACATATATCTTTCATGGAGTTGGGCCACTTTTTGACCCGTTCCGGTCTAACGTATCCAGAAGTCTCTTCAAAGGTCTACCGTGATTCCTTCTGCCAGCTGGAGAGTGTCGTTAATTTAAAATTAAAACATTTTATAAAACATACCACAAAGTTTAATTAAAATAAACATGGAATATAATTTCATAACTGTGGGCCGGTTAGCTCAGTCCGTATAGTGACTGACTACAGGCTGGACGGTCCGGGATCGAATCCCGGTGGGGACGAGATTTTCCGCCCGTCCAGACCGGCCCTGGGGTCCACCCAGCCTCCTGTAAAATGGGTACCGGGTCTTTCCCGGAGGTAAAGTGCGGCCGGGGCGTGCTGTTGACCACTCACTCCCTTATAATGCCGCGTTCATGGAAGAGTAGAGTTATACCTCTACCCACCCTCTGGGCCATACCGGGCCTGTAACGGGATCACTTTACCTTTTATAATTTCGTAACTATTAGATTTAAATATTGTTCTTAATGTCTGAAATTAATTTCGCTCACCCTTACGTTCTGCAGTATTGTGTTTATCCGTAAACTGAATATTGTTAAACTGGATATCATTATTCACGTTTAGCTTAGTGTACGTGAATCTTTTTTATAAACTGCGTTATTTTAAACGAGCTACCTGAAGATGGTTGTATGACAGAGCCGAAACATGTAGAAGTAGAGCACAGATTAAGTAAAAACGATTTTTTTGCGATCTAAGTTACTTTTGGGGTTTATACCAATTCTAAAGCACAATGGTTATGTACCACTTGAGAAACTTTTTTTAAATAAATGTCCCTCTTATAGTTGGGACAGTGAAAACTGTGAGGTTAAGACGGCCTGTACGTGTAGACAGGTGGGAGAGAAGGAACGAATAAGAGTTCTAGTGAGGGAAATCCCTTGCAAAAGTTCAATTGAAAAAAAAAATCTAAGAAGTGTATAGGTTGAGAACAGTAAGCCATAAGGAAGTATGTTACTACAACGGCAGGGGAGGGTAATGTACCATTAAATGTACAGGAAACTCAGAACTGTAGGGTTAGCTCGCACGGGTGGTTTTCCAGGCTCGCGGAAATCTGGCTGCGTCTACTGAATATTCGAGTGTATATATTGGGTGAGCGCACGAGCAAAAAAAAGTCGCTAGCGAATGCTAGTCCTTGACAAAAGATATATTGAAATGACAACGGATTTTGAGGAGAAGGTTGTAGTTCGTGCGTTACTGCTCCATTTTCTACAAAAAGCGAAGAAGTTGTCACCAAAGAAAGCTTCAAGGCCAACTTCGTAACATATACGAGGACTTTTGTGCGTATCCCCCCCAAAAAATTTTCCACTTCAATAATCAATTTATGTTCGTCAAAATAGCCCTTTCTCTACTTTCAGTCATTTTGAGAACACGAAGAAGCCGGTGGGCTAGGCCCGATAGCAGCTGTAAATTTTATACCTGAAATATCCCTGAGCGGTTCTTTGGCCGCTCGTGCGCACCCAGGCACGTATTCACGTTTGTTTCATTGGACAAGGCGACCACCGCGGTCAATTGACCACCTGTGCGCCTGGATTCACGTTCAGATGTTCTATTCAGGGCGGTTAAAAACCCGGAACCTCTCTGCGGCCAAAACCCGCCCGCGTTCCCTAGCTCCAACTACGTAAACAAGAAAGCTGTTGATGTTCAGCACGTGCAATGCCACATAAAGCGTGCCTATCGATAGCTCGCCGTGCTATTTAATACTGAATATAAGCAATCCTGCCACTACCACATACACGTTAATCTGGCAATGATCACTCAGAACAATTTGACTGTGAACCGCCTGATGGTCGCTAATATCCTCCTGGAATATTGTACACCTGTATATTTTACTCGCGTATAATATTTCTACAAAAGAGGTTGAGTGGCGTAGAATGGACTGGAACGGCTGTCATGAACACTCGGTAGGTACGAATCTGGAATGAGATGTCAATAAGCCTACAGAGTATAATCATATCATTTGCCTAGAACGACTTAGGAGATTCACGAAAAATAACAGGAAAATTTACAGATCTGCAGAGATTTGAAGCAGAACACTTTCCGAATATAAAACCGTCCCACCAACTCCATCATTAAAGTCTGTGAGAGGAGATGGAATTGAAAACAGGATTCTGTAAAATTATTGACGATAATCAGTGCTGTTTTCGTTAGTAACGGCCCGTATAAAATCCCCTTGAATAACTGGTTTAGCATGCATGCGTACACACACACACATACAAGCAGCTACTTTTGTCTCTGGACATAGAATTAAACGAATCATATTATCAAATTTAAGAATCTACCACGACAGTCGGGGACCGCGGTGGCACAGTGGTTAAGGTGTTGTGCTACAAATCGGAAGGTCGCTGGTTCGGTCCCATTTGGTGTCATTGGAATTTGTTATTGACATAAAATCTTTCCGAACGCACTATGGTGCTGGGGTCGACTCCGCCTCTAACAGAAATGAGTACCAGGAGCATTTCTTGGGGGTAAAGGCGGCCGGTGCATAAGGCTGACAACCTTACAACCATCCCCTGCCGTTGTCATGAAATCTGGGAACTTTAACTTCCTGGAACCCTCTGGCCACCTCCAGGCCTGTAACGGGACTGCTTTACCTTTACTTTTACCACGACAGTCTGTGAACTGAACCAGCAGCTACGTTTACTAGGTCCAGAGCAGCCGTGTCTGCAGTCAGCCTGTATGAAGCAGGCGGAGGTTCCAATGCGACAAGACACCGGGTTCCGTATTTCCCATAATACGCTTACATTAACATCACTAGTGCGGCAGTTAACGACACACAATTTCCACGAGCCTAAGCAGATGTTATCGCAAGCGTTTCGCATATGCTTCCATCTTTATTACCACTAAATAAAGTGAGTGTTATAAGAATTTTGAAACCTCCTGCATATTTTTTAATGCAATCTTAACTGTCTGAATGAAGGAAAGAAGGTCATTAGGGTCGGTCGAAATTTATGTTTTGAAAGTATCGTATAGTTTAAGAAACTGCGGATGGACAACACAGACTTGCCGATGAAGAACTCTGTCAAGCATAATCCTACTTACCTTGTTCAGAATATCAGATGTTCTGAAAGTTCATGGAACCCGAATCATCATTCGTCTGTTCAAAAGAGTCTGCCACTGGAACTCATTCTGAGCACAAGAAATTTTTTTTTTCTCTTACGATCCGATATCTTCCCATTTATGCCTGCATCTCCAAACTTTTCTTTGTCTAGTAATCTTGAAAGCAACGTGAAGAGCATTAGTATTTAGCTACTAGTACGGTACAAGATGGTCGTTCAAACAATTCCATATCAGAGTCAGTTACTAGACAGAATCCATTTCTTCCACGTCTCATTCTCGAAACCCACTTCGTAATATATATCTTCATGTTATACATATACCTCTTTTCACGCCTCGACCACACAGCTCCAGCGGGTTAACACATCAAAATTACGATCATAATTAGAAGCTTAATCGGATATACTACTCAATAAGCAGGATACATAAAATTACTTCTGCAGTACTGAATTTGGTATAGGAAAAGAAGAAAATGGTACTTAAAGTGTGAAAAAAAAATTAGATATGCCAACTCGTTTCGTAACACTGTTAACACTTTGAAAATAAAACTAAAATGTGTCCAGACTCCAACTGTGTTCATTACGTCACTCATTTTTCTCTGTATACCTTTCTATTGCTTGCACTGGTTCGACAAAACACAACCTACCATCATTTAACGCTTTACTAACTGGGTCAAGTGTTGAATAGAGTAACTGGATATATGCATTAGCAGCGTAATGAATGCAGCGTGGGAAGTGCTCATTGGGATTACACATTAAATCTGTAGGCAAAGCCGTTAGTGTACTGCAAAGCCCGATGACACTGAGCCAGACAATGCCACGCTTCAGGCCTGTCAACGCGAAGGATCGTGCAGGATCCCAGGCCAGTCGATACGCGATTTGTGATGCATAAAGTGGCACTGTGTCAGGTTCTTAGCCGAATGTTTCAGATATTCGGCTAAGAACCTGTCACTATATTGCACAAAATCTCATCAATCAACACAACATAAATTCAATAGCTGACAGCGGCGTTCAAACAACACACAGGGGCAGATACATGAATCTACTAATTTTTATCTACTATTTTAATTTTTCAGGTTCTCACGGCTTTTACAAGCTTATGATTTTGCGTGATGCGATGCCACACAGTCTGGTACATGTGTTCAGACATTTCGCAAAAACTACGCATCCACCTACAGAGCAGACTAAAGAAAAGTTGGAAGTTTCTGCCTCAACTGGGGGCAGCAAGTTCTTTCGCAACGTCCGTACCCATCTAGCAGGCAACACTGCGTGACATCCCAGACGACCGTAATCTTAGTTAAAACTTTGTGCTGTACCAATGTACGAATTAGATACTTTATTGAGGATGGCAAAAGTCTGGAGTTTTCGGAGGTATTGTAGGAAAACGGGGACATTTACAGGTGGGTGTATGCAGTTTTCGACTAGAATCATAAATGGGGTAACAGCATGGCGCATCATGCGTCTAGAACTGCATGAGGAATATGGCGGTGTTGGTTTTGGGCACATATTTAGTTTGCGAAGTGGAATTATGGGAAAAACAATCGTGTCTGACAGACTACGGAACGCAATGCGTGGAAATATTTTCGTTTTGTTAAATATTTTTTGGTTTTTCTTAAACCCTTGAAGCATAGTGGTTAATATATCGTACGTACCATTATGATTAACAGTTTACACTCTGTATTTGCCCAGACATTGTATCTGAATAGGGGACCACGGTGGCACAGTGGTTAAGGTGCTCTGTTACAAATCGGAAGGTCGCTGGTTCGATACCAGATGGTGTCATTGGAATTTTTCATTGACATAATCCTTCCGAACGCACTATGGCCCTGGGGTCGACTCAACCACTAATAGAAATGAGTACCAGGAGCATTTCCTGGGGGTAAAGGCGGCCGGTGCGTAGGGCTGACAGCCTTACCACCATACTGTTCTGTTGTCATGTACTCTGGGAACCTTAATTTCCTGGAACCCTCTGGGCCACTCCAGGCCTGTAACGGGAATATAGTGTATTTGAATATTCTGCACGATTCGTGCAAAAACCAGCAATTATTACCCTATACAATAACAACCGGTTAGTCTGTCTAACGAAAGCGCGCTGTGCTCTTTGTGGTACGAATCGAACCAATGTATAAAATGTAGAGTCACTTCAATCTTCAAAGATTAAAATACACAAGTATTTTAGAGGTTTCTTGACGCCTAACTCTCGCGGACCATTTGATAAACAACCTTCACAGAGGGACATCTGAGAATATGAAAGCGTCGTCGGGATTTCGCGGTTCTGGACATGACTACACCGAAGAGGGTAGCAGCGGGTACCTCCAAAACGTCGGCAAATATGTACAAAACTACACGGTGTCACATCCCACAGTGGAGTATATTCTTGTCATTCATGGCCGCAAGCATCTCACATGCCACGTCAATATTTGTTATCTGAACTCTACGTATGTCTGCAGCTCTGAAAGTCGAAAATTAAAAAAAAAAAAATTCACTCCTTTCATCTACAGCACATTTGCTAAGCAGCGGCATAATTACAAGTTTTATACGGTAAAAATATCCCATTACAGGTTGAGGCTCCCAGAATTACTAGATATTCGGCACATGAAGGTGGCAAGGCTGTCAGCCCTAAGCACCCCCCCCCCCCGCCTTTACCTCCC
>Ga0136643_10015738_pt1 | contig 11365 bp, 4 predicted proteins | sample TergutLab28metaG_FD_96883 | JGI IMG/M metagenome (GOLD analysis project Ga0136643, IMG submission 96883) | Labiotermes labralis P1 segment gut microbial communities from Petit-Saut dam, French Guiana - Lab288 P1 (version 3) (version 3) | ecosystem: Host-associated > Arthropoda: Insects >... | reverse complement strand
TCTGAGGGTAATTAATTTGTTACTGGCCTTAAATTAATACTTTATCATATATACTGGTACTCGAGTGAGCATGGGCGTGTGTATGTGTGTACAGTCGTGTGTCTGAACATGTAGCGAAGTTTTTCATGGTCACCTGAAACTTAAAAATGTAACATACAAAACATGCCCTTATACTTAATTTAAACTTGCCTTAAATGTAGGTTTTAGGGTATTTAACTGAAAGACATTAAAGTTTCATGTCGTGCAAAAGTGTTTATTATTACTTTTTGCCTATTAGTTTAATTATTTAGAAATTTTGTAGCATTATTGTCTTCCTTTGTGTAAAGTAATCGCCGTATATGAAAATGGATTAATATAAAGTGTGTGTTTTTAATTGCATATCTACAGTACCAGGTGTTCATCGAAATAATACTTGATGTTGATATGCACACACACACACACACACACAGACACACACACCACGCGCGCGCGCACACACAGGCAGTATATGTAGACAGATTAACACAACCTCAAAAATGTATGTATTATGTTCAAGAACAGGGTATTATGACCGCACAAAAATAAAGCCTTGCAATGTCTGCAGCGTTCCAAATCGCCTACCCAAGACACGAAAGCATTTATTTCCCACATTCTGACAGTGTCCCTAAGCCGTGTTGATTAGGTGGTTCACGTCAGCTCCCGTCAGCCGAAAATCCCACTCATCAACACCTACTTAACTCACACAGCACTGGAACTCATGCGAACAAAGCACAATAATTCAAACACGTCATTAGACGAAAGTTACTCAGGTTTCAGGTTCTTTCTTTTATTTGTCATTATCTTCACGTTAAAGAAAACAGTGGTTAGCGTGTTGCAGAGTTTATCTGCTGGGTCGTATCAGCTGCTTGCCAGTGTAAGCCTTCACATGTTCAGGTTCCTTTTCTTAGCCTTTCCTTCTCTGCCTTTGTCTTCTTTTCATTACCGTAATTTTCCAGAAATCTTTAACGTAAATAGGAAATAACGGACGCTTTTCAAAGGAAGCTTTGAGAGTTTTGTTCAAAATGCGTGTTTGTTTTTGCGACGTGTTTGCCCAGAAGTGAACAAGTAACTCAAATGTGGACACTGAAGAAGGTAGTGAAAAAGTGGAGTAAATTTGGGTATCAATATCGTCATGTACTCCGTGTGTCTTGGTTGTGTCATTATATAGCGGACATTCTGCATCAGGAGACATGTAAGTCGAGGATTTAATCTATATCAGTGTGAGCAGACTTTAGGGTACGAGTGGAAAGTTAAGGGAAAAAAATATATTCGGCCTACGTTATAAATAATGCCTATATATTTTTTTTATTTATCTGTCATTATTGGTAGTACTCTGTCGTCTGTAGTGCCATTCTTGGGGTGGTAAAACTTATCTGAAAATAATCTTAAAAATTAGAATTAACCGTACAGAATTTTTGATAGTGGTCCTACCTGATAAGTCCTTACTTGTTCGTCTTTTGAATAAACTCTGTGTGAAGTGAACTGATAATACTTAAACAATTTAATATGCTTTCAAGTAGCCCTGTACGTTGCACTTGTTTGTTGGCTGTTCACCACTTTCAAGCAAAAAAAGAACTTCAGTAAGAAAACCGACACTGCCTACTAGTCACTAAAAATTTAATACATGGAGATATTTGAGAAAATGCAACACGAATACACCGGGATAGTACTTTTATGTGAGATGGAACGTGTATTTGTAACTGTTAAGAAACGTATGTTGTTATTATCTATAACAGTACGTACTTATGAATAATATTTTTTCGTGGATACTGAAAAAGTAATTATTAATCGAATTAATGTATTTTTGTTTCGTAATCTGAAATTAGATCGCAGGCTGCATGCCGCCCGCGGGTCGTATTTTTCATATCGCTTCTCCGTGTTGTTGAGTGATGCTCTGTACTATTTACTGTCTCTATCAAGAACGTTCTTATACAAATTACGAGAAACAAGCTTACAGAACCGAAATGCAGTCTGCTTTAACAGAGAGACTAAAATTCCATAAGCAGATTACTGCCATTCAAATTTTCGGTTTTTCCATCTCCTCGTTAAATGTATTTCATTATTCCAGGTAACCCTACATTTTCCAGTAAAGCGGGTTTACTTAAGGTCATAATTCTTTCGGATATGCCTTACAAGCTTGTATGCTCGTACCTCATCGGACGTCCCCGTGCTTCTGATTATGATATTTAAATTATTGGAAAATTAATTTTTGTTTAACAAATCAACACTTAACGTACTACGTTCCGCTTGCAAAAACACCAAAGGACTTAAAAGATTTAAACACTAAGACAAAGTCAGAGCCACGTTACGGCTGCCCTGTTGGGTCAGCCAGCCTAACTGAGTGTCGAGCCCCCGAGGGGTCTCATGGTCATATTTTATTCTAATAGGGAACTTAACGTCTTTTCGTCGTAGATCCTATTCTGAAGAATGAGAGGGTTTGTCAGCTACCACGAGTCATAGTCTTCTTTGCTACTTACATACCGAAATATATGTATATTTATTTATTTACCGAAATATATATATATATTTATTTATTTAAAGATCCTGTTCATACCTCGCAATGAACACACTCCTTCTTGGTTTCAAAAGTCAGTTAAGTTAATATTGTGTTGTGAAATGATCGCTGTTTGCTCAGAGAACCACACAGAGCACACAGAGACACTCCTCGGTCAATAGTCAACCTGACCGTGCATAAAGCAAGCACATTGTGTTATGGGATTAATCTTTTATTTTTCTTACTTCATGCTAGTCGCCTTTGTTATAATTCCTGCGATCTACAACACTCGTCGTAACTCCATACATTTATTCTTCTCTTTCGTCTCGAAGAATAATTTTCTTATCTTTTATTGTCTTACTAAAATAATTTACATCTGTCACCCTTCTCTCTAGATGCAAATGTATAGTGGACAAACATGCCATGGACCGCGTTCTTCGTTTCTAACATATTCATAAAACTGCACTCTCCTGTCTTGGTTTCCCAGTGTCGATGAACTGTCCGTGTGGTTTTCAAGCCAAGTAACTAAATCTCTGTCTTGCAAAGAAGGGAGCTGACATATCTGGGGAGTATCGTTGACCTCCTGCTCACTAATTTTAGATCCGTTTAGGCCCAACTTGGGAGCATTGTCCCATTTTGAATCTTTCGTCTCGGGCGTCAGTATATTTTTATACCAACAGTGTGGTCGAGAGCGAATTAGATGGCCTACTAATCACGTTTGTTATTTCAGGTGCCTTGGTGCAATTCGTTTTTGTTCCGTAATGCTATATCCTTTCTGTTTTGCTCCTTCTTTTGAAATTAAAATTTATTCGTTTATTGAAAGATGGTCTTCCTCCTTCGTATAAGAGACTCGATTTCTTATATTTTTCTGAAGTCCCGGATAAAGGTTATCGATCATCTGAAAATAGGATAAAAAAGGCTCTCACTTTTTCGGAAGTAATACAAACAAACTACTGTATTACATTTTAATAGTAATCGCTATCCTGAAACTTAGAAGTTTGTTATAAAATTTTTGCCTGTTGCTTCCGAATATGAGAAATATGTCTTTGCCTGCTAGAACCTCGGACATACATGAAAAAGGAATTTGTATGATCACGACTTTTTTTATAACACAGGTGTCAAGTGGGTAATGTAGCGGTAATGCCCACGACTTGTGTACTCGAATCTTCTCCAAGTTTGCAGCTATTTTTTCTGGGAGTGCTCTTTTAATTCTCATTTTCATCATGCGAATTATGGTTATTATCGTCAAATCGACAATGACATCTCCTTCCAAGTTTGTACCTACTTACTATCTTCCCACCCAGTTGAAGGTTATGTGACTACAGCATTTGAAACAAACTGACATTTCATCAGTCAGTCTGTATGCAGTTTCCAGTAACAGAGGTTTTCTGTTAGTTTGTTGATGTTTCTGAGGTCGTCTGAACGGGTCTGGTTATTGGGTTCTGCCAAGAAACCAAACACGTCACTTCTAAACATAATTCCTAGCTTAAACTTTAAATTTAGCAAAGGATTTTCAAAGAGCCATGGCGCGGTTCCTGGGAAGTTTGGTATATCACTTCCTTCAAGACTGACGTAAGGTTAAACATTATAGTCAGTTTTCTATTGAGTGGCAGATTGCTTGAAAGTGGAGTTGGTCTTAGTTGAAACATTCAAATTCTGTGCGAAATATTTGAATGCGGTTAAAATAGTTTAGCATCTTGATTTGTTTGTCTCCTAGAGTATCTGTTTTTGGAAAATAGAATCTAGATCACCCAGGTTCTCATTAGGAACTCTAGGCCTAGGTTGTAAGAGCTGGAATTTTAGATTTTCCAGATACTCGTTAGAGTTATAATTTGTCAGGACCTTGATTCTAGAATTCCCACGTTTTCGACTAAAGCTTTGTGTTATCAGAGCTTAGAATCCAGACTTCGTAGTTTTTGAAGAATGTTTACTTTACCGCAACTTTGAATCTAGACCTTTCCCTTTCACATCGCAATCCTTCCTTTTCAAAGCTAAGAATTTACATCTCCCGGATTTTTATTAGAAGTACCGCTTTAGGAGAACATAGGACCAAGACACACCCTCCTTTCGTTACGACATCTGTTGTGCCATAACAGATTGAGTCAGTCCAAACGGTCATTAGAAACCTTCAAATATGAAGTCCATTGATCAGCTCAGACCGAAAATTCAGGACACCACACCCAGTTGGAATATATCAATTTAAAAGCTGGTGCTCTTGATGAGAGGGCTGTAAGACTGAAATGCTTGTGATTGGCTGTATTGGCTGTGTGTGACCAAGAGCCATTCGCTCTGAAGCAATAATGGATTCTCGTAAAGAGGACATGTGTTGTCTGCTGCAGATGGCACAATATATGTTCTATTTATGAGTTTTTAATCGATTTAATAGGACGTGCTACACTTTGTGCTGACTTCATGCTGTTTTGTGTCATATAAATAAACTGCTGGGTGGACATTACAGTAAATCCAACTTATGTTCCCTTCCAATACACAGGCTGAGGACTGCTCCAAACCATGTGTCTCAATAACTTTGGCAGATAAAGTGTCGATATCTTAGGTTACTTTAATGGGAGATGAGACTTTGGTCTCTAGTACCATACCAATGTATCCTTGGGACTGTAATTTGAAACATGATGATAAATTTTGGTGTTCTTTTTTTTGTATGCTCATCATTACAATAAAAGCTACTTTCGTCGTATTTTTCCCACCAACACTAGCCTCGGAAAAATGGCCATGCAAGTTAATGAGGTAGAAACGACAAGAGTATCAAATTATGTAGGTCCTGAAATTCCTAAGTTAATACATTTTCGAATCAGTCGCAAATTTTCGTCAGCTCCTTTATTTTGAAGTACAGATTTCTCCACTGGATAGCGATGATTTATGAACAGTTTGAGATAGGAAAGTCAAATTGTGTGAAGAGATTAACACTGCCAATGAAGTTATATTTTTGTACAAAATTTGACAAATGTGCTGACGTTTGGAAACTTTGTGGTTGGCCTGTATGTGACGAATTTCATATAGTATAAAAGTGCACAGTGGCCATCATGTACGGTAATAAATTTCGTACCGCCTGAGATGTAGTTTTTCAAGTGGATTGCACATCGAGTGTTCAAAAATCACATGAAAGAGAAGAGGTATGGATGTTGAAATATATATTGTCAGACTGCTTTAATTGCAAAAGAACGTTTAGTTGAAGCAGTGGCATCATTAGACGCAGATCATTGGGTTTGGACCCCATATTATGATAGGGCAGAAAACGTAACCGTAGATATTGGATGTAACCATATCGTTTGTGGCAGTCGGAATAGTTCTTTAAATTGTTCCTCGTGATGACAACCCTGTAAAATTCAAGTCTTTTTGGAGTGCCGAAGGATACTTACAGAATGCTATTTCAGCCTCTGGACTCACACATTGTAAAAAACGGGCCATCATCCGAGTGCCTTTAAGATGCGAAGAACGACTTCAAATTTTGATATGTCGGGATAACAGTCTCACCCAATTAAAACACTTCTGTTTTTTCTTATGTAAATTTGATAGTAATAAGAGTGAACATTAGTTAAATATCGTAAAGGGAACCTTTAGAGATTTTACTGAGAGAAACTAAGAACTCGAGGGGAATTTTCAATCCAATGCCACAGGAGTTTCCACGGTCTGACAGTAATTCTGAAATATTCATTCGTTATTAAAGCTGAAGAAATTCTGTGTTGAGGCTGAAGAGAAGTTTGAAAAAGTATCAGTAGTATTTGTAGCAACCTGCATTTGTTTTGTGTATACTTGTAATGCGCAACATCCAGAAGGATTACTCTGTTCATCCGTATCGGTTATTTTGTCAAATTATAGTATTGCTCGACTCTCTCCACTGCGTCATTCAGCTTCTTCGCATCTGGACAGATACTACTGAGAAACTGCGGGTCATTTTGTTCTAGATTCCCGAAAAATTTTATCGCCTTGAAAGTTCTTTAAAGCAGTTTCTTCCCGATTGTCATAAATAATATGAAGATTCAGTTCTTCTGGAATGTAACGCAGTGACTCAGAGTTAGTTTTTCCCGGTGTTTCGAAGGAATGTATTGTCTCCATCTTCAAGGGTTCAGGAGTCAAAGGAAGTTTCTTACTGAATTGAAAATGAAGACAATGCGTTCTGTCGGAACGCCGGAAAATAACTAACCGGCGACAGTGCGTAACATTACAGAACAACTGAATGCTCAATAAACCCGCCAAGGAAAACTCAAATCTCACAAAATCCATTTAGTTTGTGTTTTTCTTTAGGGTTTCTCACGGGTATTCAGCAGTCGATATGTCTCCATATTATTATTCAAGTTTCTGTATTTATTTTAAACGAAAATGATTTTCCATGACACATGTTGCACATAATTGCGGATATTTAAGCGAAATGTAGAAATAATTGTCTGCTAACGTATGAAGTTCTCTTCGTTAGTTTTGTTGGTTCATGGTTTAAAATTTAACCGCTTTCTCACACACAGCCCATAATGGAACCGAAAAACTTTTGGTTATCTGTGTAATAACCATTGGTAACAGTTAACTGTACGTTCCGTAACATTTTCCTTTCTTCTGCTGCCTTGTGCCAAGCCCTATCCCGTTCTGTTTTGTTGGAATGGCCTTCAGACTCTGACTACGTGTATTAAGAACTTGGTGTTTGTCAGCAACTCCAACAAAAGAAATGGTGAACTATGAACAGTTCTGAATTTCATATAACAACAATAATAAAAGGCGGAAAATATCATTGTTGTCCTTTTGTTGTTGTGTTTGTGGTATGTGAAACCCGGCTCATGTCGTACATGTTATTGAAAAATAATGAATTGTGCTTTTCTCTATTTTACGTGTAAATGTATTATAATACTGTTATGCTTACCTTTTGGTAACTTTGTTAAAAGTGCGACACACACCTAAAATGGCGGGTACGAGGTCCATGGCCGTAAACACGTAGTGTGAAATTGATTTTAATTTCAGTCGTACTGAATTTTAAGAAAAACTGCACCTGACGGGATTATTACTTCGACGTATACCTGTATGCTACTGTTTTCTTTTATGGTTGGATAGCCCTAGATGGCTTAGGCCGCACCCTTACTGATATTTCGAGCTCATATTCAGACACACCACACTCGATAGGGCTCCTCCGGACGAGTGATCGGCCCATCTCAGAAACCTCTATCTGACAACACGCAAGAGACAAACATCATGCCCCCGGCGGGCTTTGAACTCATAATCCGACCAAGCGAGAGGTAGCAGAGCCACGGCTTAGACTCCTCGGCCGCGAGGATCGGCCTATAATATTTCGTAGTTTCGAGCAGAATGTGGGCTTCAAAATTTTTTTCCGAAATGCTTAGTACTTAAACCGAGTAGGCTTGCTAGCACAGGTCATAAAACATAAAGCGATGCCTCATTTGCTTAATCTTAATCACGTTGAAATGTCTGAGAGGAAGGTCCTTGAAGCATCTGTGTTTGGTAGTGGTGGTGGATTCGTTTGCCAGCTGGACAGCTTGCAGATCTATTCCTGTTTCATGACGTCACGGGAACGTAGGCAAGTAGACGTAGTGTATTCCGTAGTAGACATGTGTTGCAGTTCTACGCTTTGATTTTTTAAACCAAAATTTGGTTTCAGAAATGTTAACACCTTCGAAGGCGTCCACATGTTAATGTTCCTGTGCGTTTTGAATTTTAGGATTCTCTGTTGTTGTTGTTATTATTATTATTATTATTATTATTATTTGTAGTAGTAATAGTAGTAACAGTGGTAATAGTAGTATAAGCTTGGTGAAACTATTACAAGAAATTTACGATCAACATGATAATTAGTCAAAATAATTTACCCTCTTCTGTAACGGTCACTGCGCTACAAGCAGGAAGGTCGCGTGTTCGATTCCCAATGGGGTCACTTGGATTTTCCATTGAATTAATTCTTCCGGCAGCACTGTGGCCCTGGGGTCGACTTATCTTCTAACAGAAACGAGTGTCAGGATTATCTCTTAGGGGATAAAGGCGGCCGGTACACAGGGCGGACAACCGTGACACATTCATTTGCTGACTATCACGAAATTCTCCTGGAGTCTTAAGGGTCTGTCCAGGCCTGTACAAGGATTGCTTTACCCTTGCCTTTCTGTAACGGCAGTATAATTGCCTCAGGCCACGCTGAAGGAGCATAACTAACCTGCTGACACCATGGAAGAGCGTCATTTTTCAACAGCTTGTGTTTGCTCAGCTAGTAAAGAAATTTCCCGAATTTTTAGTTCCCCAATGTTCATTATAGTGTTAAAAAACCCCAGCTATTGTACTGTACCCTAAACCAAGTAGATCAATTCTCCGTCATCACTCAGTTTAGTGTAATCCATCTTCTTCTGTGTCTGCCGAGTGTTTTCTTCCTTTTAGATATTTCTACTTTGTTTTATGTACACTTACATACTCCAGCTCATGCCACATGCCCAGAACGTTTAAATTTCCGTTTTTACAAACCCCCGCTATTGGACTGTACCCTAAACCAAATAGATCAAATCTCCGTCATCACCCATTTTAGTGTACTTAGCTATCTTCTTCTGTGTCTGCCGAATGATTTCGTCCTTGTAGATATTTCTACTTTGTTTTATATGCACTTGCATACTTCGACTCATGCCACATGCCCAACACGTTTCAACATTCTTGATGTGACTGTAGTCATCTTAATTAATAGGTTACAAATGATGAAGTTCCTTACAAAAAATATGACCGTTGTGCTGTAATTCCTGTCTTAGTTCCGAATATTTTCGTCGGTACTATATTAAAGGGAAAAAGATTGTGAGCTGTAAGTGCGTGGTACTTGCAACATTAGGGAACAAATGAATTCACTGATGTATTATATTTTTATTAAATTTAAATGAGATTATTGAGCACATTCCAGTACACGGCCAGTCTCATGTGATGGAATAGACCTACGACCGCCTAAGAGAAATTTTGTTATCCTATGTTGAAGGGAAATAGAAGGTTATTGCAAGTGAAGTAGGTGTCATAGGCCTGTATCCTCTTCCTTCCCTCACCTCAAAATGTATCGTATAACATTTCTCGTACGTCTGTAATTTGTCACACCTTAACATTTACCTATTACTGAGTGGTCGGATCCCGGTGTGGAAGTCCTATTTAAAATATGTTACTTAGTTTAGTTTATTATGAATTTTGGACTTTGTCTGGGCAAAGGATAGGCAGCAACCTTCATTAGTGGCTCAGAGATATTGCACAGTGATAAGGTATCGGAGAGTCTAGAGAGAAACATTTTGTAGCCAGATATTGTAAAAACAGCCGGCAATGAATGGCACTGAGAGGTGCCTACCGAAGTACATGGAAGTAAAATCGTTAGTAATTAAATAGGACACGATAGACTAATTCCGACTGGTCTTCTTAAGATGATTTATTCAGACGGAAAGTACGAAAATTAATCGAACATTTACTTTCTGTGCGCTTCAGTGGTCAAATCTCCAACACAAGCTGAAACTAGTATCACTATTTACAATATAATCCTCAGGTTCTGAGAGCATATCGGCCTTCCTATAACGCATAAGAGCAAACCTGCATTTGACTACGCGAGTCTTAGAACAGAATTATTCTTATGTTAAATTCGCAGCTGAGGAGGCAGTTCCTTATTCGGAAAGTCCCGAATTCAATTCTCAGCTCGGACGTCGGCTGTACAGAGATATTTCTATGGTTTTGACACTTTATCAAAGCAGATGCTGCGATATTTCCTTAAAACAGGCCACGGCTGTGTTCTTTCAACGTCCTTGCCAGTTATTTATTCACAGTCACTTTTACATTCTTGGCTGTAGCTAACAATTTACCTAGTTCAACGTTTTCAATTAAGACACAGTCTTTTGTATGCATATATTTTCGACCTTGAACTGTGCCCTGCAAATCTTGTGGTTTACGCGTATTTATTCACGAAACGCAGTTTTACACCGTGTGTAAGCAAATAGGGTGAGTCTGCACGACAAATATTTTCTGATTTTCAAGCCTTCAATCTGTTATCGCAGTTGTGCGAATGGAAATCAGGATTGTTCGTTACAGAAACTATATAAATTCACCGCACCAATGGAAGTGTTCTGGTCGTCTGTATGTTACCATATTTCATTTCCGCAACTACGAAGCCGATTTACTTCAAATTCTTATTTAATTCTATAATCATTATAGAAAATATTGGTGTTTCTTCGCTAAAATGGGATTTAAAACCAATTACACAAGATACTTAAATAAAAAAGTTTTTTATTTATTTTACACTAATGTGTTTATTCTTCAAAAACAGGACTGGTAAATAAATTTTGTTCCTAGTAAGTGGAAAGCATATTCACAATGGAATGAAAAACGGCGGCCCCTTAGTACAAGTTTACGTAAAAAATTACGTGTGACATAGTAGCACCAATTGTGTTGCTCAGATAAGGAATTTTGGAATACTTCATTAATGCGCACCATTTCGATTAATTATATTTTCTTTTGACCGCCGCATATTCGAAATACACTAGCGTAGCACAGGAGGAAGCAAAGCAAAACCGTGAAAACTGAAGACAGCATCGCAGACCATATTCTATTGTGCGCGTGCTCGAGGGTCCGACTTCCCGTACTTCGTTCCGGATTGTGACTTCATTCACAAACCCTATGTTTTTATGTGTATGTAACGACATACAAATTAATGGTACCTGATTCTGTGTATTTTACCTCTAATTCCGTTAACTTTGCAAGAAACGAACAGCCTCATGCATACACTACGAATGCAAATGTGTTGTGTGAAATAATGACTAGCAAATAGTTTGCACTTCTTCGCACGATGAGTGTTATCTGAGACAGCTGACGGTGTTTCAGGTACCCTGGAACAAGAGTGGCCTA
>Ga0136643_10015736_pt1 | contig 11366 bp, 3 predicted proteins | sample TergutLab28metaG_FD_96883 | JGI IMG/M metagenome (GOLD analysis project Ga0136643, IMG submission 96883) | Labiotermes labralis P1 segment gut microbial communities from Petit-Saut dam, French Guiana - Lab288 P1 (version 3) (version 3) | ecosystem: Host-associated > Arthropoda: Insects >... | reverse complement strand
GTTACAGTTTTTAGTACTCCTGATGATGGGTGCTGTGACACCCGAAACATGTAGAGTGACTTTGCAGTAAATAAATATCTGCATAATGTTGCATCTGGCTGGATTTTTATTAACATTATATTCTAAGTAACTGAAGAGGAAGAACCGCTATGGACACATATGCAGCAGCTTGATGTTTATCAGCAATACATGTGATGTGAAGGCACAGCTTTCATTTGAGTGGATTAGGTTAGAGTCCAATAAATAAGTATTGATAATACGGTGATAAACCTGATGATTCCATAAGAGCGGATAATTTCTTGACGATCTGAAGACCTGTGTTCTAGTCAAGCAATCCTCTGTAATACGGCATTCGTTATTTGAGTTAGGTAGGGACGAGTAAGGTTGCTGTAGGGATTCGTTCATAGAGTGAGCATAAGGTAAAAATTCTTGATAAATATGTATTCAATTAAATATTTTATTTTCATATAAAAATACGTATTCTGTACAGATAAAAAAAACAACAAAATTTAATGTACTTCCTTTAGAGTTATTTTATTTTTAGCGTTTATTTTATTTGAAACTTAAATATTAGGCTCGGATCTGCAAGAAAATAAAATGGACTGCTTATTTAGGTTAAGATCTAATATCAACAATTAAACTACCGAAGTAAATATTACTTAAAATCCGTGCACATGTAATAAGAATTTAGGAGGCAGTGACACAACATCTCTGTTATGAGTTAATTTTAGATTGTAAGTGGTCAACTTGTTATCAGGCAAGAAGGCAGGCAAATGTCACTCTTAAAGTAATGGGTTCAGGATGAAGATATTACGAAATGATTTCAACCTGAAATTGTCTTACTTTATAATGTTTAGTGTATCGTGCGGCCGATTACAGATTAGCTGTCAGCGGATGTCAGTCTTACTGTTACGTCAAAGTTCAGTACCATACACTAGGTGTTCAGCCCCTTGCTAATAATAACATTCGCTCTCCTAAGTTAGGTACCATATGCCTTAATATTGCAGCTTAGCAACTTAGTGCTCTCACAGAAGGAAGCATGAAGTACTTACAAGAAACCCTAAAACTCGTTGATTCAGCCCTCATCACGTGACTATCAGAGCTACGGTGATATCGTGTCAGTTTCTCTGGCTTTTCTTATAGTGGACAACATTACATCTTGAAATAATTCCATCAACTTGGCTGATATCCATTAAATGATATTTAATTCGTGTATGGTAGCAAGCAGATACTGTCTCGAGGGTTAAGCATCGTGGGGAGGTTTCTTAGCCATAGTAATATCCTCTGGCTTGAGCATGTGCAGCAAAGTGGGCAGCCTTTGCTGAAGCGACCTCGGGGGTGTCAACGGGAACACCGTTCACAATGACCGGAACCCCGGCAAGAGGCCCGGTATAAACATTGCCATAGGCACCATGGTCTGGTGTGGCTGCGGCAGCAGCAGCGGCTGCGTTGTATGCAGCGAAGTGGGCGGCTTTAGCGGCAGCGACTTCTGGGGTGTCCTGGACGGGCAAGGGCGCCACGTGGGTAAGTCCGGCAGCGTAGTATCCGGGCCGAGCGTACACCATAGTGACGGCGGCCAGGCAGAGGAACGTGATCTGAAAAGGAATAATCGGGACACGTTATAGTTCAATCAGCCATGTGACTGGCTTTGAGATTAGCGGTCTGGGTTCGATTACCGGCAAGGCTAAGAAACTTTTCTTTTGCGAACCTATTCATATCGCTACTTGGAAGCGTTTAGCCTCCTATACACGAACAGTGACGCTAATTGCATTGTAACCTGAACTGAGAGTTTGCTTTCAGTTCTGTCTATTTTGTCTTTTGAATCCGAGTCTGTTTCAGCTATTCCGTTAAGGTTTAATTGAGGACGACGTCAGTAGCTTGTTTTACAGGTGTAGCGCCGAATGGTAGGATGATGTCTGAAGGAATGGAAAAGAGCTTGAATGGAAGCGGTTAGTCTAGCCGAGATATTTTCCTGGCATTTATACGATGGTACTGAGGAAAAACCCACAACTTGTCAGTCAGAATAGCCGATATTCAATCCAGGCATCTCCCGAATAGAAGTGTGAACAGTTACTACCACAGAACCCAATTCGGTTCAGTAATGGTAGTAACTTTCTTGCAACGATCATTTCCGGGACAAATTATGAAAGGTTTATTGCACTAAATTATTCTATCAGATTAGAGAGTTAGGTGTGATAAAATAAACATAATCGCCAAATGTTTTTTTTCGATAGTGTAAATAATAATACGATAATTTTGTTAAAACGAAAGTAAATGCCTGTTTTTAGGTATGGTTATAACGTGTTATCAGTCTGAATATTGCGACCGATGTTGTTAAAGGCAGTGCATCTTTATCATAAATGGAACAGGAATTAGAGGCTGCGCTTTCTCCATCTTAATGTTCAATATTTAACAAAAATAAAACTAAAGGATTTTACAATTTTAAGGCAAGTCATCCCCGTTTTGTGTTTCTCTATTAATTAAACAATAAATAAAATATAGTCTAACACAACTTTTTATGAAATGTTTTATAAATTTACAGCTTTCAGCTTGTGGTGCCCGGTAGCTCAGTCGGTATAGCGACTGAGCTACGGGCTGGACGGTCCGGGATCGAATCCCGGTGGGGACGAGATTTTCCGCCCGTCCAGACCGGCCCTGGGGCCCACCCAGCCTTCTGTAAAATGGGTACCGGGTTTTTCCCGGGGTTAAGTGCGGCCGGGGCATTCTGCTGACCACTCACCCCCTTCTAGTGCCGCGGTCATGGAACAGTAGAGCTATACCTCTACCCACCCTCTTGGCCACACCGGGCCTGTAATGGGATCACTTTACCTTTAACTTTACAGCTTTCAGCTGCATGTTTCGGCTTTTAGACCCATCTTCAGAATGAACTTAGGAGGTTTTATATTTATATATATTGCGATGCCGTAAAAGAACTCGTCTTTATTATATTGTTTAATTACTAAAGGTCTTGCTTTTTTTTTTTTCACAGGACCAACTGGACTGCCGCATAGAACATTAAATTTAATGGTCGTAACACTGTCGTCTGGGAGAAATAATTGAATTATTAAGTTATTGAACGGTGATAGTGCATAGCATAGAAAGAGATGGGAATGTGAGTTTAAATTGAGTGGGTAAGTACAGATTTGTAAGACGCTGTCTTTTCCTACGATTATTACACTTATCTCAGAAATCTCACCGAAAATTGGGGTAAATGATTACTACAGTAATACCAAAATAGAGCGTCACCGCCGATTTAACCTGCTCGATTCTCAGAAATATGTTCTTCGAAACTGTTTAAATACTATTTTAATACTCGCAGTGCTGCCATGTTACCTCACCTGCAAGTTCTTGTTCATCGTTGGAGTGTTGTCGGCCTGCTGCTAATGCTCCAGAACTATTAGGAAGTGGCCGCCATCTCCTTTATATAGGTAAGCAATCAAGGCAATTTGTCCTTGATTTAATGTATTCAGAAGTGTTTTACAAACATTTCTGCATAAAATTTGCATCCTCATACACACCTTCAGCTTCTCGAGTCAAACACCAGCCCTGCGTGAAGTCAATTCCCTTCTCAAGCGACAGTGTTCGGTGCACTGTAGTTAAAATCGAAGGTCACCTTCGAGGGGATAAGAGGTCTGTTTCGTATTATGGAGGTTCGTGATGATTTTCTTCCGTCTCTTGAAGAATATTCCAGGAAAACGCCTCAAGTTTAATATCGGCACTTTATATATATAACCTGATTTATTAAAATGTCCTGATCTAAACCTAAATAAAACTAACTGTGTCTGCACGAAGATCAATACCCTCGTAACAGAAAAATAAAAATTTATTAATTCATTTAATAAATATTAACAAATTAATCCTACAATTATGTAATTATGTAATTAACAAAGTGTTTGGCTAAGTGGCTTATACATTATTAAGATACTTGCTTTAAAATTTACTGAGTTACTAAGGTAACATGTTTACTGTGTTGGTAGCTGCTGCTAAATTACGCACCTACAAACTTAGTGAGCAATGGACGTTAACACTGTCAGTATAAATATTATATGAATTAAATCACTAATTCACAAAACCAGTTACTGAGCAGTTACCATAAGATGTTCAGTAACTTAGTTCTTATTTAAAAACTACTTGGGAACTAAGTTAATAAATTGCGGGAGACTGTTTCTGCTTCAAATTCCAAGGCCACTGGTTTGACATCTGACTTCGAAGCTGGTTATTCCGCCTGAGGGACCACGTGGCTCTCTTCAGTCCGCGCGCTGACATACTGACATAGTGCGCCTGACTTACAGTGTGTTGCGACCGTCCTTACTGACATCTCTTCAAATTTGTTATTCAGTAATCATTCCAAATTTCGGCAGTACAACGTCCGAAGTATTGACAACATTTTGAACAAAACATAAATACACATATCGCTCATGAAACGGCAATTATTCATAACCCACGCAATTCGCCAAACTGAAATCCCTGCTTTACTAGGCAGTTGGGTTACAAAACACACCTTGTCTCAAAATGTTTTGCCCACAAAAAAATTATTTGTTCTTATACTTTTGTAACAACTTAGCATGTTTAAGTGTTGGTCTGTTTGTGATCTATCAAGTTCTTTCTCTCTCCTGTAAAACTGTGCGTCTGTGGGTTACAAAATATTGCTGTTTCGTGAGCAACAGAAGTGAAGATAAACAAGCTGTTAAAATTCATTTGAAGTTGTGTTTAAAATTTTAATTACTTGCAACCTCCTATACAAGGGGTACGGGCTAATTCCCTGGGTTAAAGCGGCTGTAGCGTGACTTTGACCACTCACCCCCCCCCCCCACAAAGCGCAGAAATAGAAATAGTTATAAGTCTACTCCCCCTCTGCCCTTCCTGGCAGGATATGTGGTGAAATTTACCTTTTACAATAAGCCATTGGCTCAAGTAGATTTTCATTTTGTCAATTGGACAGTCAGTGAGTTGGTCCCGTAATCAGTCATTCAGCCAGCCAGTCCGTCAGTCTGTCAGGCTACCCGATGCCTTGTGTTTGACCACCCTTAAGTCGAACCCACATTCCCCTATTCTCTTTTACTTCATTCAGCAGGATTACAATGTAAGACCTCGTCTAAGACCGAAGTCTTGTCATTTCCAATCTCCACATAATCAGATGTTGCTAGGGTTATTATCCCTTATTGCTGCCGCCAGATTTAAAGTTGACAATTAGAATAAACAAATACCTTACCAATATATCTTATTAATACATGGCCTTGGATCTTACAGATCCGTTAGCTCTTAACAACAAGGTCAGATTTCGCATCGCTTTGTAAAGTAATCAGTAACGGTAATTGAAGATACTGTCCCACCACGTTTTGCGTTAGTATTATCGTTGCGTGCAGGTAATTGAGAAAGAAGGGGGAAAAAAAAGGAAGCACGTGAAAACACGAGAAAGCGGAAAGAAGTAGGGCAGAAAAAGAAAAGCTTAAAAGTGAAGGAAAGAATAGAGAAGGAAATATTAAGAACGGTGAAGTGACAGAGGGTTACAAGTAAAGGAATAATTACGCAGAAATAGGATCTGGAAAATGTCTGAGATGGTTTAGCGAACTGCACGCCTTCGGCAGCCAGGTCTCTTGGCATCGGTATTCTCTAGTATGCGCTTTCAATATTCATGCTATCTTCTACCCTTCGACGGTCATCGTAATATTATTTCTTCTTTCTTCCCTGTGTCTCACATGTTTATCAATTTTTGACTGTTATACGACGGGCGTAAAGATTTAATTTAGTTACGTTAACCCCACGTAAGTAAATGGAAAGTTCAAATTTAGGATGACTGTTTTCAAATGCACTTACCCCAACTGCTATTTAAATTCCGTACCCTCGTTTCATAATATACAGATTCATTGTGTAAGCTTGATTCACCCTCCAAGCGACTAATTTATTTTAATGAGTTTTGGTACTGGGAGTTTATGGTACTGATTGTTATCTTACGTCATGTCGGGGCACCAAATTTTGACCTCTAATTTAGATGTAATCCATAGTTAATATCATCAGCGTTAATAAAAAAGCACTTTTCACGGTAGTATGTATGTATGTGTTTTGTGATTGGGATCGTAACGTGTAAGACAATTGCACCAAACAATATTTCATAAAGCAAGTTGTCTGCTTACACCATGAGCTAATACTTATCAAAATCGTGTCGCAAAAAAATGGGGAGTTTTATTTAAACTTTTATTTCTGTCCAAAGAAAATAAGTTGTAATTCGGGTAATAATGTTAATTAATGTGAAAATGGACTAAGTATTTTAATTTATAATTTATTAGTTTAATGGATGATAAAATATTTAAACCGAAGTTAGTGGTGCACAAATGTTTCAAAAATTTAGGAGCCATTTAAAAATTCTTGACGCCAAATTGGTGTTGCAAAGCAAATTCCCTACCGATTACGCAAAAAAATGTAGCTCTAACTGTCAAACATTTTCGCCACGGCGATCTGGTGACCTGGATTTGTGCATCACTGAGTGAAGTAAATTTAACGCAGTGTGCTGGTGTTACGGTCGGTACAAGAATGCTTGAGTCTTCTCACACAGCACACAGAATGTGTGAGGTTGGAGGTACTGCCAGCTCTGTAGGTATCTTCTGGGATAGGAAACGGCGTCGTATCACTTAATACCTGAGTATTGCATAGAGAATATTCTCAAGATTTATCCAGTCATGTGTCTCTGTTGTTTGATTGCATGTCGTTACAAAGAAAGGTACAGATATCTTTTTCATACGATTTATATCTCCTTTTATTTTACAATCATTTGAGCTGTTGTAAAGAAAATCAGTGTAGTGTAAGACGTGTATTGCGAAAGACAAAGTGCAGTGCTGAGAGTTCAATGATATTGCCAGTTTTCATTACTGTCAATAGCCTCTTGGTCATTAACCTTCAAGTAACTTAATTTCTATATTGCCTACGCATACAAGGATATTTCAGTGTCTTGTTGCTTACGCTAATGTTGAGAGGTCAATGTATCTAGAAAAAAGTCGTCTGTTCTTCGTAGAGCGGACAACACAACCGCTATACCGCTGGCGCTAAACTTGGTGCCAAAATATATAAGACGTCTGGTGCTACCCGCCAAATATTTTTGAGTGACATTTGCAAAAGAATAGATCCTTGAAAGGTTAATGAAAATTATTTTTATTCTTACTTCTCTAATTATTTTACTTACAACAACAAGCAATAAAATCTCCGAACAAAGTTGATGACATAAAATAATGATACATTTAGCAGATACTAGACTGTTATGAACAGTTAGGGTGGAATTTCCTTGTGCCAAATTAAACACCATACTTCCAAAACGTATGGGAATTGGAGGTACAGCTCCGCGTTCTCTTAACTGCGGCACTATTAATAACATGGGTCAGCTTAAGTCTCCGACCGTTTTATCCACATTTGAATTGTTCCCTTGCACCCATTAAATAGGCGGTTGGGTGGGCCCAAAAGCATGTCTGAACGGCATGGAACAAAGACAAATATATGGTTCTAAGATATAATCAGACGTGATCTCTTCGTTGTCTATCCCGTAGCTTAGTCACTTTAGCCACTGAGCTATCCCGACTTGTGTCATAAACAGTAAAAGAAGAGGAATGTCAGTTTTGTGTATTAAATCGTTATGTATATTAGGAAACACACCTGCTTATGACACGTTTAAACATGTCCGAATAAGGCGAAAGCAAATTAACCACCGTGTCTAAGCAATTGCCACAGGAAGTGCAACTGGTTTTGTCAGCCTTCGGTTATTCCTAATGTCCACACTAGTCGAACGTGTTGTAAAGCTGAAGCCGAGTTCCTTCTGAGGAAAGCGTCCGTAGAATCACAGTGGGTAGAAAGGAGACAGTGTGTAGAATTTTACCTCCGAAGAGTTCTGAACTTGGTAGCGGAAAGAAAATTATTCTGAGGAACTAGACGGTCTCGATTCTCGTCCGTGGCTAGACTCCCAAGGTGGCCAGTTATAACAGTATTTTACTGAGGTTTGGGTTGTTAGAAAGGTCAGGTACGAACTGTTTGAAAACCTGAAAGGAGAGATGTGTGCCAGCACATTAAAGAAGAAGAAGAATAAGACGAAGGAAGACCAAATATGGAGAAGAAAAAAGAGTAGATGAATTAGAAAGAATAGTAGTACAAGAAAGTTATAGAGGGAACGGGGCGGAGAGGCAGAAACGGGAGACAAATAACGTGTAAGGGAAGGAAACAAATACGATAAGAGTAGAAGATAAGTTAGGTAATGAAGAAGAAGATAAAGAGAAAAGAAAGGTGAGATTAAGAACGTTTAAAAGAGTATGGGATAGAAAAAATGAAGGTTTATGTGAGACAAAGATTTAGATGAGGAGGAAGTGATACAAGAATAACATAAAAGCGGGAAGAAGAAAGGGGACAAGAATAAAGCTTAGAATGAAAACAGAAAAAATGAAAGATAAAATGTATTTACACTTTTTATGTAATTTTCGAATTTTTATTGGCCAGATTGTCTTCGCTGCCCGAAATTCCCTAATGTCTGATTAGTGGGTCAAAAAGGGGTAAATATTTCCATAAAGTCGTTCATCCTGCACCGAACAATGAATTGTATCACATCGTTGACTAAGCTTCAATAAATAAAGCAGCGGTGTCAGCTAATGTATGATGAATTTAACCGTAATTGTTGGCAGCCTGGGCGTGTGCAGCGAAATGGGCAGCCTTGGCTGCTGCCACTTCGGGTGTGTCAGCTGGGACTCCGTTAACAAGAGGGGGGTTTGCACCATAAGGAGCCCCATAGCCAGGCACGGCGCCAGGGTATGCTCCCCCATACGCAGGGGCTGCAGGTCCGTAACCAGGTGAAGCTGCAGCTGCAGAAGCAGCGGCGTTGTATGCTGCGAAGTGGGCGGCTTTAGCGGCAGCGACTTCTGGGGTGTCAGCGACGGGCTGCGGAGCGCCGTGGGGCGCCGCAGAGTAAGGGTAACCTGGGTAACCGTACTGTGCGCAGGTCATACTGACAGCAACGAGGCTGAAGAGAACGATCTGGAAGAAGACATACAGCAAGTCACACACATTGCATGTTCCGAGCACAGGGATGGAATTGCAGACCAGAAACTCTATATTAGCCGAGTATTAAATATTATCTTTTTTTTTTGTCATGGCTCGACAGCTCTAGTGGTCCTAGGCCTCCTCCTTGTCGAGGTTGCGAGATCACATTCAGACACACCACACTCGGTAGGATTCCTCTGGGTCAGTGATCGGCCCGTCGCAGAGACCTTTACCTGACAACACACAACACCCACAAAAGACATACATGCCCCGGCGGGATTCGAATCCCCAATTCCCAGCAAGCGAGCGTCAGCAGACCCACGCCTTGGACCGCGCGGGATTGGCGGATAGTATCTTTGTACAAAAGGTAAAGTACCCTCTGCTGAATTAATTAAGATCCGCCCCAGGAAGGATGTACAGGACACATGGGAGTGGAAGTGTAGCCCCGGTCTTTTCTAACTTTCTCCGCCTGAGCAGAGTGGTTAGTTAGGACGCTCCGATCGTTTAACAACGGGAAGTGCATCCCCGATATATACTGGACTGGCGCCAGAGTAGGTCTGGGACCCTTTGGAGAAATGAATCGATATACATTTAGTGAGGGCTGCTTTTCGGGAACTGGATGATTGTTCAGGGCCGATCAGAAGTATGACCCGTCCCCGTCCCACGAGTCAATACGTCATTTCTCTGGTCACTTCGACGCTGAAGATGACAGCAACAATTTCCCTCGAAGCTTCAAGTAACATACGGGACGTCGCACAAGGCAAGACCACTAAAAGAACTGAAACAAGCAGTGTGCCCTTACGAAGTTACATTGTTGCACACCGGAAGGACTGCGGCCAGTTACATCTTCTGCGAAATGAAGAACAAATTTAGGAAATGGTTAATATTTAAGTGTGCAGAACCGACTTATGATTAAGAAATGTGCGCTTAAGCTGCAGCTATATTGAAGACTTTCAGCTTCTAAGTTGTAGGTTCTATTTTTTTCCCGTATTTTAAAGGTATTTGGTTTCACATCTTAAGAATTTACTGTCTCCCTCTTATTAAATTTTCCTTTCCATACAGACCCGTTTGTCTGACACCGGCTGACATAACTACCTGCATAATCAACTAGAACTGCATACTAGCCACTACAATATTTGTTACTAGCAGTCTCGTTATTTATTTAGTTGTTTCGCTGTTGACTTAATGTCTGAGGCTACATGATTCTTACCTGCAAATTTTTGTTCATTTTTGTGTGGCTGTTTGACGATTTGATTCCAGGTAGCGCTGCTGGTGTTGACCCAGTATTCGCTCTGAACTGCATTGTCTCGCACATAAATGGCTCCTTTATATACATACTCGATCCATATCACAAAGAAACTTTGTCCTTCGCTTTCATGTATGTGTAAAGGTGTTTCAGAAATGTTCGTTTATCAAGCACTCCGTCAGTAACTTGTTTCACCTTCCACTACCAGTTCCACCCTTCAAACGACAGTTTCCTGTCAGCATTGTCTTGTTTTCGATCTTCGGACAAAGAAACCAATATGATATCGGACATACTGGGTATTATGCTGGCTTTGAAGGGGCAAAGAAATTTGTTCCGTGACTGAGCCATTGGATTCTCACTCTCTTAGCTGTTGACAGAAGGGTTTTCATGGCCACATTTGATTATAACAAATGATTAACTTGCTCATAACACCAAACTTTAGATGCTATCTTCAAGGCCATACGACACATATCAAATTGTGTGTTGTATGAATATGTAATGCCAATGAACAAAGCAAATTCGGGTGGGTCCGAATATAGCGGAAGTGGTTTTGTGATTTACAAAATCGAATTAACTTTATTTTGTCGCTTTCTATAAGAACTGAAAAGTTTCCACAGATGGGTTAAGGAAAATTACAATTTTTGAGTGAAATTCCTATGTGTGTTTATTCATGTACAAACTAACATGTACTTACTAACGCTTGAAGATTATTTTCGTGTGTGTTTTGACGCCGTATAATTTTATAGGCAGGTAAAAATATTGTTGAATAAAATATAGCCTCCATATTCAGCGTAGAAAGCCGTGGTTTATCTTCTGGTCTGTGACAGCGTGTAATTTGATATATATATATTGGACAATGAAGTCTCCGAGAAGCTCCGCCAGCTCTCACATGGCTAATCTGACCTTGCTTGTATAAAGTAAATCGATTTCAGTAAATTGTTAGACCATCAAAATATTTTTTTAACGTTACTACATATTGCCCTTCGGTGACCGCGGTAGCACAGTGGTTAAGGTGCTGTGCTACAAATCGGAAGGTCGCTGGTTCGATTCCAGATGGTGTCATTGGAATTTTTCATTGACATAATCCTTCCGATCGCACTATGGCCCTGGG
>Ga0136643_10015730_pt1 | contig 11367 bp, 4 predicted proteins | sample TergutLab28metaG_FD_96883 | JGI IMG/M metagenome (GOLD analysis project Ga0136643, IMG submission 96883) | Labiotermes labralis P1 segment gut microbial communities from Petit-Saut dam, French Guiana - Lab288 P1 (version 3) (version 3) | ecosystem: Host-associated > Arthropoda: Insects >... | reverse complement strand
CTTCAAAATAAGGCAAAACAAAACTCCCTGAAGATGGTCTTGACAGACTGAAACATGTAGGAGTTGTAGGAAGTATTTTAACCAAGTGACGTGTTTTAATGTGTAAATAAGATTTTAGAATCATTTATTGGTGCAATTAGTTGGTTATATTTTAATATAATTCTTTCATCTTCGGAGCCAAGCAGCCGTACTGATTGACCCTGAAGTTGAAGCCACTGACAGTCTTTCAAGTTGGGAACTATATACTCATTGTGAAGAATAGAAATCCCAGAAAACTATAACCTTCCGAAGTATTACTGCCTTTTATATCCTGACCTTCGGCGTAAACATTAAGGAATAATTAACAGCATTCCTAGAAATTTCTTTCACACTTAGAATAAAAATCACTTACTGTGGCACTGCTTCTTCAATTTACTTATGGGTAAGTAATTTAAAAAATATCAAATGATGAGTTGAATAATTCCATGTAGTGGAGTCACCCTTCAAAAGCTACTAAGTTCATAGCTAATTAAGAATGTTCATTACAGTAGTCACAACAGCCTGCCACTTTTACCTGTCCTCAGCCGGAAAAATTTAGTCTAAATCGAAGAATAATATTTCATGAAGCCCCGTTTTAATATCACCTTCATATTTACGCCTAAGTCTGGCGAAGCGTAAATTTCCATCAGGTTTCTCCGCCTAAAATCTGTATACATTTTTTATGTTCTGTTGGCCGAGCATCTCTATGTATTCTTGTAAATGAAACCAACTTGGTGCACGATTATTCCTAGCGTATTTTGTCAATTTTATTTATAAATTGTACATGTTTCGGACCTTTCCACGACCATCATCAGGAGGAACAACTGTATTTATGCGAAACTTGGTACTTGTTATTCTGTATAGCTGACTGTCTGGTAAGCAGGATGGAATTCCATCCTGCATACCATACAGTCAGCACAAATACAGTTTTTCCTCCTGATGATGGACGTGGAGAGATCCGAAACATGTACAGGCTATAAATAAAATTGACGAAATACACTAGGAATAAATCGTGCACCAAGTTGGTTTCATTTACAAGATTCTGTATGCATTTCTCTTGTTCGCCATACGTAGCACGTGCCAGCCCATTACATTCTCCTCGATTTGAAGACCCAGGGATTATTTGGCGAGGAGTGAAAATCAGGACGCTCTTAATTATGCAATTTTCTTCAGCCTCAGATTACTTCCGCCTGCTTAGTTTCAAACACTTTCCTCAGCAGCCTGTTCTCATACAATCTTCATCTCGTATTAAAAGTCAAAACGCTGCACTTCGGGAAGGGGAGCGTTTCTCGTTTTCAGGCTAAAAATATGATTAACGTCTAGTCGGCTGATAACAGCTTTACAAGCTGGGCTCAACTGTTTATGTGGTACACTGATTGTTATCCCAAGAAAAGAGACGTGTTCTGTCCACCGAAATGTGCATTTTTTCATAACTTGCGACGTCTCACAGTGTCCAGACAATAAGTGACCGTGACGATCAACTAACGTCAACAAAATCGCATTTGATTTACCTTCTCTGATAATTCCTTTAATTGAGGGAGCAAATTTCACACCACTATAATAGAACAAATAAAATTATAAATTTTTATTCTACCCATTTAACATTCTCAGGTGTACCGTCAGAGGACTTACGATTTTGAACCAAATGGTAGCAATCAAATCCTGCAAATAAAACCTTCTCTCAATTTGTTAGTGAAAGTGTCACGAAATAGTTACACCTTTTTCCAGTTATTAAGTAACGTCAAGAAATATAATTTTTTTCTCTCTCTCTCTCACGAAATTCCAATATAGAAAGGTATAATCTGCAGACCATAAGTCTTATTTTCTTTTACCTTAATGTCTACAGGTCTTAACTTGTTGTAAGTTCAGTGGCTGAGAGTTTGTACTTAAAAATAATCAATAGAAAAATTAAGTTGCGTGAAGATAAAGAACTCAAGTTTCATGAATTATTTACAAAATTCTGTATCTATTAATTAAAGAATACTATAAGGAATAGGCCTACTTAAAATGGCACAATATTAAGCAGCCTGAAACTACATAGCTCCAAATAAATGAAACTGATGATCTTCAGATTGTGTCAGCTTTCAAACCGACGAAAAATATTTTTCCTTTTGCATGTGAAAGTAAAAAACAAAAACATTTGGTTTGCTTAAATAATCAAGGTTCTACAATGTTAAGATCCACTAGTTACAATTTCTCTCCCCAAACTCTTTGGAATTTAACTGAAGGAGCGTGCTAAACTTAAAACTATACTTTATCTTTCCTTATTCTTGTCTCAAGTGTATATGATGAATTCGAAACAATTACACAGGCGATATTTAATATCTCCCCTTCGCATCAAACACCCCAGTGTCTAGATTTGCCACTGTCCTCTCCCTCTCTACACACATTCTCACAACTAGAATACTCAGAATGAAAATTTCTCATTTCAAACGGCTCACCTCACTCCATTCCTACCATCATGATCCTATTCATTCGGAAAATTTCTCCACAAAAGCTCTCTTACAAACAGAGCACCACATCAAAAGTTGGGGTAATTGTCGTTGTCATTATCAAAACGAGAACCAAAAGTACAAGTTGGTATGAAGTTATATATTTCTCTGCGCCTTATTATTTCATTGGAACGTGGAGAAGAAAATGGTTTTGAAACGGTGCAAAATGTGGCATTAACAAAGGTCTGAACATCGTCTGTCGTTAATAACTAGGTTTTCCATCACTGAAAATTGTAATATAAGAGGTAACAGCAAAACTTTCTCTTCATTCTAAATCTGAGTTTCTCCCATTTCCTCATTTCCGTTATGCAGAATATTCATTGAAAGACGTAACAATCCATCAGCGTTTGTGGTAAAGGGTGTTAACAGAAGAGGTACATGGGAGGAAATATTTTAATAATCGTACAGGAAGGTCTTACGTCATGAAGGGGAAAATTAAGGGACAGTCGCCAAAGAAACATTCTGCACCCTTTGTCACAATAACGCTTCTGTCTCCCCTAATTTAAAACCCACAGCCATACTCTGCAGCTATAGCTTGAAGCATAATGGCAGGGCGAAAAATTTAGATTTTTAAATTATTTTGTACGTATGTGGACTTTCTTTTCTAAATGAACGCAATTAGTAGAAGGGAAATAAATATCGAGAATAATTCTAATAATTCTGCTTCCCACAAATTTGGAGTATACACAGCTCATTGTGAGATGGTTTTCTATTACACATAACACTAGTTGAATTACAATCATTCATATGTTTGCATTTATAATAATGTGTCACAAACAACAACACTATGCAAAAATTGACACTCGCAAAACCTGTTCTGTCATTGAAATGCAAAGATTTCACGTTTCCCCTTTTCCAATTAACGCATAATTAATGCGACAATTTACGTCCAGAAAATGATACCTATAAATTTTATATTTTTTAAATATTGTAGTAATTCCAAAAAAAAATTATTCTTTAACATTTTCAAGATAAAACATATTTGAAGTCCATTGTTTTATTTAACGCTTCTTTCGTTTGCCCTTCTTAATTTCTAAGATTGTGCGTTAAGTTGTAATTTTCTATATGATGAAATGCATACACAAATGCAGAAATATCATCTATACATCCGCTACGGCAACCTGTTTGAAGATAAATTTCGTAATGTGTAATTAAGGGAAAGGAAGTGTTTTAATATCTGGCTAAGCCTGCATACATCCGAAAACTACTAGGAAAAATAATTATCGTAAACTAAGAAAGGGCAATTTGTGGTCGTTCTTCAAGCTAAGGGATTAGCTAATTCTATAACAAGTGACATTAAAAGTAGGTTAAAACACGTATTTTCTACTCATATATGTATCATCTAAAGGGAAAGGTATTCCAAAATTAAGCTAAAGGATCATTTCCTTTTCGAAGTTTATTATATGGGCAATTACTTATTTATCCATTATAGCGTAAACTGACACAGTTATCGACATGACTAGAGGGAGAATGCACCCTTAGCACATAGTGTTTCAACTGCCCGCTAGGTAGCACTGGTAGCGTCTTGAGCTCCACCGACAACGTAGACCACACAACGTAAACGCGTGAAGTGGCTGGGGGATGAAGGTACTGTGGCGCACTCTACAAATAACTGAATAAGCTTCGAAGTTTACAATTTATTTCAATAAAGCAGATCACAGTAATGGTGCAGAAAATACAATTACTTAACAAAAAAATGGAAAAGTTTTAAAATCTACTTCGGTATTGACAGTATTCATATACATTTTTATCAATATATTTGAAGCGAACTTTACAGTTGGTCAATAATGGTTCAACTGAAAGTTGGTGCATTGTACAATTTTTTTTGTTTCGTATTTACATAATTTTGTATTTTATTCAACAGTTACAGGAGTTACCACAATTCGGAAATACATTTCAAGGGTCTTCCACAAGGATAATGTAAGATCCATTGATAAGATTACTCGACGATTTCTTTGCTTCGTCTAATGCCATATTTGCGAAGATGGTAACATTGCAAATTTATACTTACTCTTGGCCGTTTCGAAGTTCTATTCCCTCTGAGGCTTCAAGAGCACTCTCTATCCGGAAAACTACGTACAGAGAGACTACAAGTTGTGTTCTATCCCATTTTTCCAACTCAAATATCGCTGTTATCATCCCATGGAGCAGAAGCTTTCTTGAGAAACTAACAGTTGTTCAGCAAGTCAAAAAATATCCCACATTTATACAAAACTACGATTCTTTACTGTATTCACAGTGCTCGAAATCAGTTCCTATTCCGAAGTCCAAAACTGATGGAACCGCGCATTTCTCGGGTTTTCCCATTTCCCTTAAACTTGTGGCAAATAATAAAACACCGCTTTTTCATTCTTGTATTTTAGTTTCTCTACGTAACCTGCAAATTGCAATTGGCACTTCTCCATTTCCTTTACAACATCGGCTTCTCAAAATTTATTTCTACTAGCCTCATTATATGTAACTGTCTTCACGAGGTACACACAAGTAATGACAGGAGGAATTCCATCTGCTGGCCTTCCAGTTTTACCACGTCCTTCTTCCTTCGTGTAATCTTATTAGAGCCTTTCTTGACTGGCAATATCGAAAGTTTAATCTAATAATTATTGAATTTATGGAAGGAAATAATTTAGTTTTCCAGATCAGGCTTTCAGTTATTGGAAGGAAAAGTTCCTTCAACCTTCGCAGTCAGGGTATTTTTCTTTGTAACAGCAGGAATCATACCGTATATTGAATATTTTCTTAAACATTTCTGTTCAGGTATCTTTTCTTTAAATTCACTGAAGTTGGCCCGATCATCATAGTCTACTAGCATCCACATAGAAGAGTTCTGATAATAAGATAAAAGGCAAAAATGAATTTGGATGATTCATCTATCCATAATTCTGAACTAACACTGCAGAGAAAGCGGCATAAGCATAAAAACGCTACAAATATCACGAGCAAAATCTTAAAAACAACCAACTCTTTCGTGCTCTTCACCAGGTGGGCCCACATGCAGCCTTATTAACTGTCACAGTCTTAAAACCGTCCAGCTGGGATGCCATAAAATAATACTAAAAAGAATACAATCAAATAAAACCGTCAGTTTCGCTCTGTTATTGAGGTTGGTATTATTTTATAGTAAATGATTAGCTTTGTTACTTACATGTATCAAGATGCTTGGCTTGTACCGTGGTGCAACGTGGTCTGTTGGAGTAGCTTAGTTCGTCAAGAATATGTCTCGAATCCCACCTGTAAAAAATAAATTCAAGCATGTAGCCATAATCATCCATAATATTTTATATTATTTAGATGTCAGACTGCTGGCTAGAAGGCAGTATTCGGAAGGTTCTGCGACCGGCCACCTCGACACAGGATTTTCTTGGTTTCCCTGTGTCTGAAAGCAAATGCTGAGATGGTTCCCAAGATTCCAAGTTGCCACTACATGCTTCTCATGTAGCCCTCCCGACCCAAATTCAGTAGAAACCGATTTCATGTTTTGTATACATGTAAAATAACCACTGCTACCGGGTAGCAACCCAGTTGCAGTTAATAAATATTGTTATTATTGCACATTTAAAAAGTAGAGTGGAACAGAAAATTTGAATCAGTTGAGATCCTACAGAGATACATGTGAGCTAATTAAGAAAGGGGCTTACAGAGGGTTTTGTATCTGCAGGAAATTCATCATAATGACGAAAAAAATTGCCTTAAGAAACCGTAAGGAAAGATTTTGCACAACAAAATTCGTTCAGCTAATATTGAATTTTATTGAAAGGCTAAACAGGTCAAATGCTATAGCAGGAAATGTTAAAGGGAAATTTGAATTTCATGGAGAAAAAAATCATTTGATCTGACGCGACTGAGAACAAAAGACACTTACGCAGCTCTCAGGCAAAATAAACTGCAGAAAGATTACGAATGTTGTAATCCGTTACATAGTGCACAGACTGTACAAAAAAAAGCAGTTCCGTTACAGGCCCGGAGGGTCCCAGAGGGTTCCACGAAATTAAGGTTCCCGGATTTCGTGACAACGGCACGGGATGGTGGTAGGTTGTCAGCCTTAAGCACCGGTCGCATTTACCCCCAGGAAATACTCCTGTTACTCATTTCTGTTAGAGGCTGAGTCGATCCCAGAGCCATAGTGCGATTGGAAGGATTTTATGCCAATGAAAAATCCACTGACACCAGCTGGGATCGAACCACCGACATTCCGATTTGCGGCACAGCACCTTAACCACTGTGCTTCCGCGGTCCCCACAGACTGTAAAAAGGCTCTCAAAATATCATAGTCTCGTGGTACACACTTAAGTGTAATTTCATATATGACACGCCTATAATAAAAATGCGGCCTTTCCTGAGACGATTTTCACGAAACTCATGAACACTCAGCAGCAATACACGCGGATATCTAATACCGAGCTGCACACAAATTGGAAAATAAGTAGGAAATGCATGGGTATAAATTCATTTATGTCCTTAAATAAGACGGCTGTAACTTCGCCCATTTTCACAAAACTAAATATCACTCAGTATATATTTAGGGACACCTCCCGCCCCGAATTTCATTAAAATCCAAAGAAAAATGTAGAAAAATAGAAGATTTTTTTAAATTTACGCCTATGCTTCCACTCAATCTATTTTCATGAAACTTACAATTACTGACTGGAATTGCGTGCAGATAGTCTGTAATGAGTTTCAACCGTTAGTTTAATTATCACTAATTTTGACGTTTTGCTGACCGTGCATCTCAGTATATTTATCTCAGTATTTAACCAACTTATGCACAAAATTTGTTTCACAATAAGTTTTATTTCATGCCTGTACATGTTTCGATCACATGTGCTCGAAACATGTAGAGGCATGAAATAAAACTTATTGTGAAACAAATTTTGTGCATCAAGTTGGTTAAATACTGAGATAATTTAATTATCACTGTCATTTGGCCGATTTTACGAAGCTCAAGCCATTCCAAAAACTTTCTGTCAAGAACTCTTACACCGAATCTCAGGAATATTGGATAGATTGTTCATGATGTTCATGTCACAGACGGAGGGATGGACGAATGTATTCTCAATATAAAACGTTCTTCTTGTATTTGACATTCTGAGGACCGTGCATCGTGATATATTCGTATAAGAGAAACCAACAAGATGCACTATTTCTCAAACTTTATTTTGATATATAACTCTATGTTTCTGATAGACTTACTGTCCATCATCAGGAGTCTTTATACTGTATTCACAGCAATTGGTATTTGTCTGCTAGCAGACAGTCAACATAAATAGTATGACAAATACCAATTGCTGTGAATACAGTATCAAGACCCCTGATGATGGACAGTAAGTCTATCCGAAACATGTAGAGTTGTATATCAAAATAAAGCTGAGAAACAGTGCATCTTGTTGACTTCTATTTTACGTTCTTCTTGTACTTCGTGCTTGGGGAAACATTGATGTTAAAAATCGAAGAGACGTATTGCTCAGATATGTGGTACACACCCACTTCTCTGAACGGAGTCAAATACTTCTGTATATATCAGTGGAAAGTAACTGTCAAGAACATGTGAGTGACGGAAGGACACCGAGTCTGATGTAACCCCCTCCACTCACAACGAGTTGATCTTCGTCTCCTTTGAGGCTGCAATTAATTGATTTCCCTCAGTTACCTCACTAAGAGTATGGCTGCTGGGAAGGGGGACCTGCTACCAGGGTACAGCATTTGGCAATTACGTATTGATTGACAGGCCATGTGTCACCCTGACAAGAGCACGCCACTGCGACCTGCACTTCTGTCTGTTATAGATGGGCCACGAACAGCCATTCTTACGGGACTGAAGAAGCAAACTTTTGCTTTTAATATGACACTTTGTTTGCCGCTGTGAATTAAAAGTGAAGTACGATCTATGTAGTAATGCAGAATTGTTTAAGCCCTTAGTATAAAATCTCAGACTGAAGAATAACTTTAAGTTTAAAAAGTAAATATTTGAAAGTTAATTTTCAAGTTTTGTGAATAACTCCAGTTACTAAAGGAATTCTTTCATCATTTCGATTTCCTTCAGCGCAGCTCCAGATTGGCTTGGTATAATGAAACAAACGCACTAATTCCCCTAATTTAATTGCTTTATCTGATAACAGGAATACAGCCAGCATCCTACGTAGTGTTATATGAATAGAACTGTAATAGAAAACCCACATTTTTGCTCACTTGAATTGAAAAATACTGAATAAGGTTAGGTCGATCCTCTCCCTCTCTCTCTCTCTATATCTGACTATTTCAATGGTAACAGCCTTTAGATGTAGCGTGTACCATCACCTACAATTATAATTGAAATTAGCATCGAAACTCTGTTTTAGCCTAAAATCTTGTACACCATTTTACAGCAGGTACAGTTACAGTTTCTCACAGTCCGTTCCTGTCGATTAAATAATCTGAGGACGACAGAAAAATTTCATTTCAACATCGGAATAAAAACACGTAAGATGTCAAGACTCTTATGTCATGAATTTTTTTTTTTAATAAGAACATATGTGTGTCCACTTTTCCTTAAAACATTACTTGCTGAAACGTAATCCGCATTTACTTACCGGAAAATGCAGTGTGATGAACGTAAAAATGACTGCAAAACTTTGTGTAGAACTTTCTGGATATCGCAAGAAAATGTGGCACAATTAACACGTTTTATAATTCTGACGTGAATTTACTTGAATTTAAAATGTGATTTTATAAAAACAACACAGATATATTAGAATTATTACTGCACCTAATATGAAACTGTGCATATCTTCATTGTCCGTCATATGACTCTCATATATGTTTATTACGTCTAATTAAACGACGTCGCCTCTAAGTCAATCCAAATAAGGACGAATGACGTAATTGCAAGTTAATAATCACTCAGAAATGAAGTTGTCCTCTTCCAAATTGGTGGTACCATCATGGCACTAGCTCAGAGGAACTTAGGACGAATAAGAGAATTTTAGTTCAAGTGAGAGATTTGGCCGAAATTCGAAAAGGGCTTTTCACGAATAAGTCAGGAATTTTGCCATGTGAATCAATTTACTTAACCTAAGTAAGTAACTCCATGAAGGATGATAACCTTCGTAAGAATTTACTTGTTCCTCAAAAGCAGAACTTTCCCGCGTGTTGCGGAACACAAACCGCCACCAGCGTGTTATCGACAGTCTCACAATTACCCCTATCTTGTGCCGGATGAACCCAAACCAAGTCCACTTTCACAATCTCCTTTTTTGAACTTTGTCCATCGTCTAAAATTGTTAAGACACTTAAAATTCGATATTTCGGAAGCCGGCTCTGCTTTCATCTTCGGGTGAGATGTGACTAACCTGTGGACCCATCAGACTGAGTTATTCTTAGTCACTGGGTACCAAAGAAATACTGTACTAGTTTATATAAGCACCTGAGTTCGCAACACGTCGACGGATTGTAACAGGGAAAAGGTTCAGAAAAATTAAAAATAACCACAAGTTTCAAAATATAAGGCCAGGAACACACCACAAATTAAAATCATACAAACCATAAAAGAAGCCATGACCTTGGAATGAATAGAACACGGACGCAACACACAGAACCATAACGCACGCATTTAAGTTTGTAACACCATATGTACAGACGTGGTGAAGTTTCATACTATCAGACGTACTTTTGGGACAATTCGTTCCTGATCAAAGTTTCTGAACAAAGAATACCAGGTGGGAGAAATTTCAGCGCTGGGTCGGCTGATAGGAATTCGTAAACGTGACATGTACGCCGCTTCTTTACATTTCCTGTGTACTGAATACTCTTCTATCTATAAAATCTTCGTTTCATTACAATGTTTATGGCGATTCTCTTAAAACGAATACTGCGCTACTCTGGATCTTTCCAGATGGCCTTCTTCTAAGTTCTGCCTGTGTTTCCGAAACGTCGTGTCTTAAAGTGCCTTAAAAATTTCAGGCGATGGGTAAGGCCCAAATAAAGGAGATTGTGACAGTCAGTCATGCACTATCGTCAAAGCCCTATAGCGGTGTAGCAGACAACAACCTCGCACTCTCCGTTCTCTAGGATCAACTTTGTACCATTTACGTCCAGATCTTCTAAATGCTCTATTCCTTCATGTTTGCCCCAGAAACTCTGTAAACATTTCCCTTCTCCCCCATATGTGCAATTGTCTCGTTGACAGATGCAGCTATATATGTGGGCCGGGTAGCTCAGCCGGTAAAGAGACTGACTACGGGTTGAACGGTCCGGGATCGAATCACACTTTGCGGACATTGCGGAGAACCAGACACGGTCCAACATAGAGTAACCGCATGCGGCGAGGGGGCGAGGACCTGGCTCTGGACCAAAAGACGTATAGCATGGATTCTGCACATTGACCCGGCCCATATACCATCGGACTGGACAACGAGACCCCAGTTCCGGCTATGGCCACCTCAGCGACACCGGGCGGTGTTATGGATACTGACCCAAATGGTGTGGTACAGAATTAAAGAAAGTCGAGCATGCACTGAGCAAGATTACAGCGACTTTCTGGGACGGACACGCTGGGAGGCGTATCAGGCCAAACATCGCCGGACCAACGTTGGGAACTATCTTGAGATCCTATGACCACGATCCCACAAGAGGGACACCCCGTGGAGCGGCAGCGTCGGGGTGACTCTTGTTACAGTGCTTAGGCAACGGTAGGAGTGGAACGGAAATCGACTCATGCGAGTATGGTGCGTGGACCGCAGGGGCATGAAGGCATACGAGCATAAGCGGTCCCTGGCCATTAGGTGGAGGAATGGATGTGACTCAGTGTTGTACATGGGCCGCAAAGTGTGCCAACCTTACACTCTTGTGCAGTGTGAAGTGAGGGGGCAGGGAAATGTATGCG
>Ga0136643_10015729_pt1 | contig 11368 bp, 11 predicted proteins | sample TergutLab28metaG_FD_96883 | JGI IMG/M metagenome (GOLD analysis project Ga0136643, IMG submission 96883) | Labiotermes labralis P1 segment gut microbial communities from Petit-Saut dam, French Guiana - Lab288 P1 (version 3) (version 3) | ecosystem: Host-associated > Arthropoda: Insects >... | reverse complement strand
GTAGCGCCGGGGATCGAACCCGGGACCTCTGTATCTGTAGCCAGAAACTCTGACCACTAGACCACAGAGGCGGTCCTACTGAAAAAGCTAACATCTTAAATTCCTATAGTGCATTCGTCTTTTGCTACGATCGTAACATTCCGAAAATACAAATAACCAACTCGGGCGAAACCTTTATTATTAACACAAAAATTATAATAAAATTTTAGCATAAATCGGGAGAATCAAATCAGTAGGACCAGATGGAGTTCGTGGTAAAATTTTGAAATTGGGTGGAGAAGCCACGACTCCTGTCCTATCTAGACTACTGGAAATTTCAATAAACAATGCTAATATCCCAAGTGACCGGAAAAAAGCCACTGTGATTCCTATTTAAAAAAAGGGGTGATCGATCGGCAGTCGCAAACTACAGACCCATAATCCTAATCTCTGTGGTCTGCAAGCAACTGGAACACGCTATAGCAGGGTATTTGAGGCAAGTCTGGGATAAGAATGATTGGTTATACGACGGACAGCATGGGTTTAGATCTGGAGACTCGTGTGAAAGTCAATTCATCACAGTGTGCCAGGACATAGAGGACTCTTTGTTCGAAGATGTCGGCATAGATGCGATTATAATCGACTTTTCCAAAGCTTTCGTTTTAGTTCCTTATGATCGGCTGCTTACGAAACTAGCGGATTCGGGCGTGGATTCGAGGATAGTCGTTTGGGTAAGGGAAATCCTTGTAGGTCGTACACAAAGGGTCAGAGTAGGAGGGCAACTATCCAAGAAAGTCAAAGTAACCTCAGGTGTCCACAAGGGAGCGTTTTGGGCCCATTACTGTTTCCAGTGTACGTAAATGATATTTGGAGGAACATCGACTCGAAAATTAGACTCTTCGCCGACGACTGTGTAATATATAGAAAAACCACACATAAAAACGACATAGAAAAGTTGCAGAAAGACCTGGACACCCTAGGGGAAATGGGCGGTAGAAAATGGGATGAAAATAAATCCCGGGAAAAGTAAGGCAAGAAGATTTACGAGAGCTCGGGTTAAAAATCCACTGGGTTGCTGTATTGGTGGCCAAAAAATTCCGGAGGCGAGCAATTGTAAATACTTGGGAATAATCTTACGAAGCGATTTAAACTGGGTGGACCAAGTAAGCTACATAGTGCAAAAAACCTGAAAGGCACTTCACACGTAATGCGTGTTCTCAAAAAAGGAAAGCATCATCATCATCGGCTCCACAGCCCTGGATGGGCCTTGGCCTCATCCAAAAAAGGGAATAGGAATACAAAACTTTAGTCTACATGTCATCGGTACGTCATATTCTTGAATATTGGGCTGCATGCTGGGATCCATGCAGAGAAGGACAGATAAATGTGTTACACCGAGTATAGAAGAAAGCCGCTCAATTTACTAACCATACGAAGGATTGTGACTTGGAAAACTTGGCTCAGCGTAGGACGATAGCACGCTTAGGCGCACTCTTTAAAGAGTACTCTGGGGGACGGGCTTGGAAAGCTACACGCGACAGGTTGTGAAGGCCTTACTATTTGAGTGGGTTTGATCATGTTCGGAAAATTAGGGACAGGAAGCAAAGAACGGATGTTGGGAAGTATTCCTTTATAAATAGGACCATTAAAAGCTGGAACCGACTACCTGCAGAAGCGTTAGGGACTTTCCCTTGTAAATCTAATTTTTTTTTTAGAAAGAGAGGTAGGAAAGCAGTTATAAACGGGGTGAAGTGAAAGGAATAGAAGTGTGGCGAAAATCGTCTAAAAGTTCAGTGAAATGGAGTGAGGTGAAGTGTAGTGATGTGAGGTGAAATACAGCGGTACGAAATTTAAATGGGGTTAAGACAAATGAGAGGGCAGTGAAGTGCAGTGAAATTTAGTTGGGCGAAGTTTAAATGGTAAGAAGTGAAGTGTCGACGAGTGTAGTAAAATGGAGTGAAGTGTAGTGAAGGTCTTACGAACAGCGTGTCTACCATTATTAGAAGATATCATATGAAGATTGCTGCTTCTTTCATATTCTTTTGGTTCTATTTTGTATCATTGTATATATGGTTGTACGTTTTTATGCTTCTATTTAATTTTGTAAAATACGTATTCTTATTGTTATGTTTATGTATTATTATTATTATTATTGTTATGTATGATCCGTTCTATGTATTGTGTTTAATTGTGTTGTTATGTGTATTGATTGTGTGTAAATGTGTACTGCACTACTGCCATCGGGTGTCAACCAAATTGCAGTTAACAAATATAGCATAACAACTGTAATTACGTCATCAGAGCAATTAACTCAGTTTCTCGCAGCCTTCCAAAGTGTGTTAATGCTACCTCTCTCTCTTAAGTCCGTGGTAGAAGATTGAGAATTACAGAAGGGATTATAAAGTGTTAGGTGCGATTATGCGTTGGCTGTGAGCAGGGATTGTAAAAAAAAACCTTCTCTAAGCTAGCAATTTGCCTAGAAAAACACGTCTGGACAAAAGGTTCACCATACAATAGTCCAAAATTCACTACTAATAGTGATCTTGTTGAAGTTTCAAAGAAATCTGCCTCTAAGCATACCCTACGGTTCTACGAATGTGTCCAGAAACTTTCATGGTTACACATAACCATGTAAAAGTTCGTTCAGTATGAACTCCTAGTGGAAATATTTGGCTCAGTTTAAATATGGCAGTTTTCACTGACATTTTTAATTATGAAATTTTGAACACGTGCTTATAATATTTGACTGCGTGTTGCTGAGGTAGAAATTCGTATGCCCGTGCATGTAATAAGGCAAGCTTCACAGCTTGTGGCGTCGGAAACCTGATTAGGATCGTGGAATTTGACAATCGAAATTCTCCTACTTTAGAAATGAAACCTGTCCATTGCAGAACTGATACCTGAATTATAATACATATTTGTCGACCCAGGTCTCGTTATCGGTCATGATTTTCGCCCAGAATCTCGGTATTACCCAAGACACGGCGAATTTTCTAACTCCATGGAGCAGAGTCCTTTCTGAGAGGCTAACAGGTCCTCATCTAAACAAGAAATTTCCTGCATTTTATGGAAACCGTAGGTTAATTACTGCATTCACAAGCGCCCGCCATCTGTTCCTAGTCTGGGCCAAAGTAATCCAGTACAAACCTTCCCATCCTACTTGCTGAGAATCCATTTTTATTTTCTGCATTATTTTCTGCTCGACACTGAGATATTTCTGCGCCATCCTTGCAGAGAACCTATTAATACTCAGTCAATTACCATCCTATGCTTGGTAGTTATATACAAACGAGTGGTCAATGAATGTCAATCTTTGTGCTTCAAATCGGATTTAAAAGTTTTGGCATGGTCGGATCCTTCTTACTTTTATTGAAATATGTTAATAATTCACAAGGGAGAGATCATACGTCATTGTTAAGCTCGAAAGGAATAGACACAGAACTCCATAAAATTAGGCAGCTGTTGTTGTGAGGAAAATCTGTATTTATTACGACAACAAAACGAACCTCACAAATAAATTGTGTGGAAGAATTTCTGCGCTACTTTATGTTTAAAGCACGCAATAGCGTTGTGCTATAAACACGGCTTCTTGTGCACAGGCCTCTTGTCAGAATTTGTCAAAATGTGAAATGCAACCGTCATAAGTGGGTCCGTCACCAAGGTATGGCGCGTCCTCAGGTTACGGATGGAGGAACGGCCTCCAATATGGAATGTGGCTGCGACTATATTGAATAAGCAGTCGCGGACAGCCGACAGGGGGTGGCCCTCCAGCTTGGGGGACGGGCAAGGTGCTAACAACTCCTCACCGTAAAAACGTATCACGTTACGAAATATTTCCACAGAAAGCCTCGGAACTGAATATTAGAAGCCTGTGTAGGTCAGGTTCCCTTACAGCAGCAGCGAGGGAATTAGCAAGATATAAATTAAATATAGTGGGTGTACACGAGGTTAGGTGGGACAAAGGCGACACAGTAAGAGCAGGGAACTATAATTTTTTCTATGGAAAAGGAAACGAAAATCATCAATTGGGAACAGGATTTTTTGTACAACACATAACAGTATCACCAGTTAAAAGAATAGAGTTCGTTAGCGATAGTATGCCATATATAGTTATAATATGTCGCTGGTCTAATATCATTGCTCTGAAAGTGCTTGCACCAAGTGACGAGGGAACTGATGATTCAAAAGACAGTTTTTATGAGGAATTAGAGCAGGCGTTAGATCATTTTCCTAATACCATATGCAAATTATATTAGGATATTTTAAACTAACAGTGGGGAGAGAGAATATTTTCAAACCGAAAATTGGTAATGACAGTCTACATCAGGATAGTAATATAATGGGGTTAGAATAATAAATTTTGCCACAACAAAAATTCTAGTTGTTAAGAGCAGCATGTTCCCGCATCGAAACACTCATAAGAACACCTGGACCTCTCCTGATGGGAAGACTCACAACCAGATTGATCACATATGGACAGATAGGAGATGGCATTCGAGTATGCTCGATGCACGATCTTTCAGGGGAGCTGAATGTGATACAGATCACTATCTGGTGGTTGCAAAGGTTAGGGAAAGATTGGCAATAAGTAAACAAGCAGCACAGAGGTATGAAGAGGAACGATTTTATCTCAGGAAGCTGAATGAGCTAGAGGTTAGCAAACAGTATCAGATTAAGATCTCTAACAGGTTTGCAGCTTTGGAGAACTTACGTGACAGCGAGGACACACATACGGCTTGGGAGAACATTAAAGAGAATATCAAAACATCAGCTAAAGAGAGACTAGATCTGTACGAATTGAAGCAGCATAAACCATGGTTTGACGAAGAATGTTCGCGTCTTTTAGAACAAAGGAAGTGGGCTAAATTGCAGTGTTTACAGGATACAAACCAAAGCATTGTAGATAATCTAAACAATGTCAGACGTGAAGCAGCAGACATTTCAGGAACAAAAGAAGAAATATCTGAAAGCTACATTTAATGAACTTAAAACTAACAGAAAGATCAAGAATATCAGAAACTTGTATAGAGACATCAAAGGTTGTGAGAAGGGTTACCAGCCTAGTACTAATATAGGAAAGGTCGACAGCGGTGATTTGGTTAGACTGTCACAGTATTTTGGCTAGGTGGAGGAATCATTTCTATCAGCTGTTCAGTGTACAAGGGGTTAGTAATGTCAAGTCGACAGAAATGCATTCGGCATAACCAACAGTGCCTGAGCCGAGTGCATTAGAGATGAACTGGCTATTGAAAAGCTAAAAAGACACATGTCACCAGGTACTGATCAAATCCAAGCAAAACTGATTGCGGCAGGGGGTAGAAAAATTCGTTTTGAAATCCATGAACTTATTATTTCTATTTGGAATAAGGAGGAAATGCCTGAGGAGTGGAAGGAATCGATTATTGTCTCTATCCATAAGAAGGGCGATAAAACAGATTGCACTAATTATAGAAGCATACTAATTTGCCAGCTAGGTACAAAATTTTACCCAACATCCTGCTGTCAAGGTTAACTACGTATGCAGAGGAAATTATTAGGGACCATCAGTGTGGATTTCGACGCAACAGATCAACTACAGATCGTTTTCCTGCATCTTCGTCAATAACTTTAGATAAAATGAGAATACAACGAAGCAGTACATCAGCTCTATATAGACTTCAAGAAAGCTTATTATTCAGTTAAGAGGGAGGTCTTGTGTAATATTCTCATGGAGTTTGGTATCCCCATGAAAATGGTAAGACTAATAAAAATGTGTCTTAATGAAACCTATAGTAGAATCCGGGTAGGCGAGAATTTGTCTTACATGTTTCCTATTAGGAATGCTTTGAAACAAGGAGATATTTTATCGCCATTGTTTTTCAACTTTAATTTAGAGTACGCCATTGGGAGAGTTCAGGTAAACCAGGAGGACTTCAAATTAAATGGTACACGTCACTCCTGGTTTAGGCTGATGATGTTAATACAATTGGGGAAAGCGTAATACTATAAGGAAAACCCAACAGTTTTAGTAGTTGCTAGTAAGGAGAATGGACTAGAAGTTATTGTTCATAAGACTAAGTACATGGTCATGTCTCGAGATCAGGATGCAGGACGAAGTCACAGTATAAAGACTGAAAGTAGTTCCTTTGAAAGTGTGGAAGAGTTCAAATATTTTGGAAAAACCTTAACAGCTGATAATTATATTCAGGAAGAAATTAAGAGCAGACTGAAGTCAGGGAATGCTGGCTATCATTCGGTGCACAATCTTTTGTCTTCTAATTTGCTATACAAAAATTTAAAATTAAGATATACATAACTATAATTTTGCCTGTTGTTTTGTATGGCTTTGAAACTTGGTCGCTCACATTGAGGGAGAAACGCAGGCTAAGGTTCTTCGAGAATAGGGTGTTGAGGAGAATATTTGTAGATAAGAGGTACGAGGTAACAGGGGAGTGAAGGAAATTACATTATGAGGAGCCTAATGACCTGTATTCCTCACCCAATATTTTTCGGGTGATTAAATCGAGACGAATGAGATTGGCGGGACATTAGCATATAAGGAGGAGAGGAGAGGCGTATACAGGGTCTTGGTTGGGAAACCTGAGGGAAAGAGACCACTTGAAGACCCAGGCTTAGATGGGAGAATAATATTAAGATGGGTCTTCAGGAAGTGGGATGTGGGGGCATGGACTGGATCAAGCTGGCTCAGGATAAGGACAGATGACGAGTACTGTGAATGCGTTAATGAAGCGGTGAATTTCTTGACTAACAGGAACCGGTTATCTTCTCAAGAAGGCATCTGTTCCATGGAGTAAATAAATAAGTACTGAAATGTAAAGCTGATAGTTCGTTACAATTATTTGAAATGCATATTTTAACAAATAAAATAGGCAATGCTTCAATAAAACACAGCTTTTTAAAGCCCAGTACTACCGCGCCTAACTTTAAAAAATTCCATGTTCTGCCCTCAGCTTGTAATTGTGAATTTCTTTACGGATGTCAAGCAGAGGCAGTGATTTTCCCTCTATACAACACTCACTAATTGGTGTTTACAGCCCAGGCCGTGTATTTAACGTGCACTGAGGTTAATTTTCGTCTTTAGGCCATGCCGTAATTCAGACGATTAGTCGCAAGTCCCCCTGTGCCAGACCATGTTCTATTTATGGTAGACAGCGTGACAGCAGGGCAGGTTTTGCTCCGAGTACTTAGGTTTCCGCTGTCACTGTGTTTCCACCAGTGTTACGTACTCAACTAGAGTTCAATAATTCTCTAACCAGATGGACAAGTAGGAGAAGGCTGGGAAATTTCAAACTGTGGCGGTGTAGATAGCAATTTCCAAACGCACACAGTTACGTTCTATAGCACACTATACATTATTTCTGATTCTGCGCACGATTTGTGCAAGCTCCCAGTCCGTATCGTGTCTCACAGTGCATTGCTTCCCTTGCAGTTCTCACTTGTATCGCCAGTTACTCTTTCAGTTGAGGAGTCCTGAGGTTGTGGTGCTAGGGCCACAGACATCCCGGCTAGTCATTGGCGTTCGTCATCAAAACAGTGCGCTATCTGATATCGGTTAACATGAGAGACGAAAAATACTGTCGCATTTCTCTTGTCTAAAAAAATCATTGGTGTTTAAAATAACTAAGTGTTAATGACGGACGTGTACAGCACATGAGGCATACGATCTCGTGTTCCGTCATGCACCACACCACTTAACGCATCCCGTGGGCCTTACTCTTTATAAACACGTATGGAGTAAGTAGGAGTAAAATCTTGGCCAGTTAACTGGCAGACAGCCAGTGAATTTCCCACAAGAACGCATCAAACCATATCTGTATTTTACAGCACAAAAATAGGCAGTCGTAAAATCAGTAACGTGATATTGTATTTTTAGCCCTTAGAAAAGTGGTTGGTGGTTACATCTAGTGAGTAATGGCAAAGGCCTTTTTTGTAATAGATAGTCCACTAACACATGTTTCTCATATAGGAGTACCGGCTCTATAATTAGAACAAAAACACTTCACATTGCTATTATATGTTTCAGTCAAACGCAACCGTACACCTATTATATGAATACTATTTCACGTTTCAAATTCGTTACATGTTTCGTTAGAGAATATCGCCTGCAGACGAATATCTTGTGAGAGATAAACGAAGGTGTAATGAGGCTACAATATGTTCCACACAAATTACGGACGAAAAATAAAACATTCTGCAACAGATATTTTCACGTTCCTAAAAAAGAAACACACGACAACAACGGCGAATGTTAGTTCAAATCAACATCCAAACGCAGCGATGAGTGGTAGTAGATACCTGCCACGCAGCAGAAGGTACGCTAGGTACAGTTCAGTTGAAACGTGATGGCACAAGGTGAAGCACGGGATGGAAAGTGAAGGGGAAACTGGCGAATGAAGTGGGTAGCCAGTACCCTTCACACTATTTCGGAACATGGTGTATCCGGCATTACTACCGCTGATGCGCACACATCGGCTGCCAGTAGTCGACTGAACTGACGACCCTGCCGATTTAAATGGACTCGTCCGTTTCGCCGAAAGACGAAATCTGGTTTCTGCGCGTGTGCCATCATATTTCAAACGCAGTCTACTACCTGTATACGCCAATCTCACCGAGTCATCATGTGATTTAATTGCAAGTGACGAGGTTACCTGCATACAGTCGCTAAGGGAAATCTAACGCAGTGATGAAGTTTTGACTCTGCCAAATATTTCAACAGAGAGTTTCAGTAGATGTGTTCACCCGCATCTTAAGAATTTCAAACAACTGCTTTGATTTCTCACAAAATTACGTGTGTGGCTTATAAAATAACTTTCTACATTTTGAATTATACATTTCCAGCTCCAACAGAAAGAGTCAAGATTTGATATTACATTCATCTGCTTGTGGGATGGTATATTTTGTTTCTTTATGTTATGATACGATGCTGTCAATTGCTAAGAGTATACAGGTTCAGTGACAGATGAATGAATATGGAGCACTGGTGGAATGAAATTTAGAGGTGAAGTGGGATGTACTCGGAAAAAATAAATCTCAGTGCCACGACTAATCCGATACGGATAGAACTGGGGCCTCAATACTGAGAAACCGAGAACTGAACATCTGAGCCATGGCAGGGCCCTGAGCGTTTCTGTTTCCTCCTCACAGAAGTCCGTTTCCTGTGTTATCGGTCATCGTGTTGCAACTGTTTGCATATGATCTTTAAATTTGCGGCGCCGATGATTTTGATTCATAACTGAGGACAGATAGCAATCGCTCAGCGACGAATTTCCTTTATATTATCATAATCGACCCTCAGTTCCTGAGTTCCAGAATAATACTATATGGAAACTCATTTTCTGACCGACCCTCGCAAATGGTGAGGGAAACATTACACAATCACAGAATTTTAAACACTTACGTTAAATGTACAATCCCACCAAACAGCCAGAGAGGTAAAGAATTCGTATCTTCTGTGCTCTTATCAGCTCTGAATACTCTAATGTATATATTTAACGACTGTACACAGATAGGCTTACGCAGTGTTATCCGTTTCGTCGTATTGTTCAAAGATCTTCTGCAAACATTTCGTGGGTTCAGTCACTTGGAAATATAATTTAAAAGCTCAAATTCGAGTGTAAAGGTGTAAGGCGATAAAATTATTCGAATTTCCTTCATAACATCACAAAATCATTTCATGTGTCCAGTCATTTGGAAATTTAATTGAAAAGCTGAAATTCGAGTTTAATGATTAAGGCGATACAATTATTGGAATATTCTTCATCTTATCATTTAAGTACTTTAATGCATTCACAATAAAATGTGAGTAAAATATTTTAATTCTATTTCTTCCCATCTGCGATCTAAAACAAAGTAGAAAGGTATAATTTTTTCTGTGTAACAAAGCTTGTGTTTCGGAATTTTCCGTTGGCTATGTGGAGGGAATGGATAAGATGTGGCGATACAGTGAAGAGTTATCAGGAATTATGCTGTAACTGAGGGTATTCCAATGCCCGCAATGCATATTCATGTATCATAAAAGCACTGAATTTCTTGACTAGTTGAACAGGAATCAGCTTTTCAATACAGACACGCATCACGTAAGCAATGAAAACCAAACTTTGGCTGGGAAATAGATTTACCACCAGTTACGGAGCAGGTCAATGTTGTGGGTATTCAAAGTATTTTCTGCTGATAACTTGGGGAAAACATGCAGGAATATTTTGTGCTAACCAGGAAAGTTTTAAACGAAGGAAGATCAATAAAGCTCTTGCATGTTAGAAAATCCAAAAGTTTCAATTTTAGACTTTTGAGAATTTGACGCAATGAACCACCGATGACAGCAAGCACCGAACTCAGATAATACGGGCAATAGATGGCTTCCTGGCTCCCAACGTTTCGGGACAATGTAGTGGTTTCACTTTCAAATGTCTAAATGTTGAAGGTGAGACTATTATGTTGCCTCGAAAAGTCGAGAATCAATTACCCACTGACCTTGCGTCATCCCAGAAGAACGAATGCCAATACTCGACGATTCACTTCGACGACACTTCAGTAACACAGCCGACCTATGTACACTCAGTCGAACAAAAATCCACCGGTCTAAAATTTTCTAAGTCCCGAACAGTAAGTCACGTGACGTACAGTTGCCAACATAATTTGAGTCGTTTTACTTTCGCCATATTTGCGCATTCGTGGCGTTTCTCTGTCTTCCATTCATTACAATCTATCACACCGCGTTTTTATTAACCGAAAACAACAATACATTTGCCTAATTTGAAATTAAAACATTAATTAAACTACATTAACTTTCCCAGGCGCGAGACTATCTAGCTAGCTTTGCTGCTAAGGATAGATGAGTAGACCGGACCCTTCGTTCTTATTCTCAGCAGGCGTAGCCCAGACAGTTCAACGCGTGCTAGGAGTAGCCTTTGGAAACAAGCTACGTTGGTTCGAGTCCCACTATCGGCATATTTCTTTATGTAGCCCAGGCAGTTGAACGCGTGCTAGCAGTAGCCTTTGGAAACAAGCTACGTTGGTTCGAGTCCCACTATCGGCATATTTCTTTATGTAGCCCAGGCAGTTGAACGCGTGTTAGCAGTAGCCTTCGGAACACACAACAGTCACAAAAGACAGACATCCATGCCCCCGGTGAAATTCGAAACCACAATCTCAGCAGGCGAGGGGCCGTAGACGGCCCGGCCACTGGGACCGGGCGGCTCTCAAGGTTAATTCCATATGCGAAGGAAATTATCGCGGATCATCAATGTGGCTTTAGACGCAACAGGTCGACTATTGATCATATATTCTGCATTCGCCAAATACTTGAGAAAAAATGGGAATACAAAGAAGATGTTCATCAGCTCTTTATAGACTTCAAGAAGGCTTATGATTCAGTTAGGATGGAGGTCTT
>Ga0136643_10015724_pt1 | contig 11369 bp, 7 predicted proteins | sample TergutLab28metaG_FD_96883 | JGI IMG/M metagenome (GOLD analysis project Ga0136643, IMG submission 96883) | Labiotermes labralis P1 segment gut microbial communities from Petit-Saut dam, French Guiana - Lab288 P1 (version 3) (version 3) | ecosystem: Host-associated > Arthropoda: Insects >... | reverse complement strand
TATATTATATTATATTATATTATATTATATTATATTATATTATATTATATTATATTATATTATATTATATTATATTATATTATATTATATTATATTATATTATATTATATTATATTATACATTATTATATTATATTATATTATATTATATTATATTATATTATATTATATTATATTATATTATACTTACCATTGTGTTACAATTACCTACAGTATTCAGTACGGTCACATGCTGTACAGGTTTTTAGCCTAGGAGCAATAGGATATATATAGACTAGGTGTGTAGTAGGCTATACTATCTAGATTTGTGTAAATGCACTTTATGACGTTCGCACAACGACGAAATCGCCTAACGACGCATTTCTCAGAAAGTATCCCCGTCGTAAAGCGACGCATATCTGTATGTAATTACTGGATTTTATCATATTAACTAATTATTGTTCTTACAATTAATTAATAACTAATTTTGCCTATTGTTCTGTATGGGCGTGAACGTAATTACATTATTGTAACTATGCATTTTGGAGTTCCATTTAGCAAGGTTGTCAGTTACTGAATCTAGGCTTACGAACTGTTGATGCCTGACGGATATGAGTATAAGGCAGTGATGGAATGATTGAGAACACACAACACAGGTGAACGTTTGCATTTAATAGGAAGCAAGTAACGAAAGGGTGAAGAAACGTGCTTAATGTAGAGGTTTATAATTTGTATTCCTTGCCTAATACTGAGATGATGAAATCAAGGGAATTGGGATATGTGGGGCACGTAAATTGTAAGGGTGAGATGGGAAATACGTGGAAACTTTGGTAGGTAAATCCGAAGGAAAGAGAAAAGCTAAATACTGAGGGGTAATTGAGAGAACATGAGGTGTCGGTTAAATTCGTGTGCCTAAAAAAACTTCAGATGCATAAAATGTGTAGGGATTTAAATATCCTAGCAAATATTAGCTCCCAAAGAAATACTGTCTTTCATGGAATCATTCATAACTTCTTTTCACTTCCCTCTTTGTGTGACAGCTACGTTTGTGTCGACTCTGAAAATCATGAGGAAGACTTACACAAAATGGTGCGGAAAAAACTGAAGGAACATATTGGTACATATGAAGGCTATGACTAAAATGCTGACGATGCTTAGAATTTGGCAAGTTTAGTTCGCTTGCAACTATTAGTGTACGAATTATTATTTAATTAATTTAAAACAACGAGTTGGTGTCAGAACACAGTAAACACACACAAAAAGAAATGAGTGTAGAAACGTGAGTTGAAAGGCCCGCCCCATTCGAGATAATATTGCTTCTGCGTCCGGTTTCAAAATTCGGTTCTAAGAGGCTAAACTAACTGAAAGTTTTCTTTGTTTTCTTCAGTTCCTCCAAGTAAGCTGTGGAAAAATACCTCACGTCAGGCCACGGCCACTAACTTCCCCATGCTTTCCAATTCAATATTTACTAATTACTGTGCGAGTCGATGCCATATAGACTGAACTACATTTTGAGTAATTAAAAAAAAAATTAATAAATCAAAAAATTAATTTAGGTTTTAAATTTGAATACTTGAAATGATAAAGGATAAAAAAATGCACCATTAAAACTTGCACTGAATTTATTTTTAGGCTAATCTTTCTCAGAGCAGAGAGAAAATACTGATGAGTACTGTCAAATATGCAGCGAAGTTGTTCCGTCTTCTTTGACGCGAGATACTTTCAAGTATGCATGGAAGAAAAATATATACTAAAATAAATTTTTCTTACTTTATAGTGAAACAATGCACTACAAATTGTCTTCCGATATATTTTAGTTGAGAACAAAACCTGAACAGATCTTGCTAAGTATACCGTAACTTTCCTGTTATGTATTTTATCATCTAAGACCTTGCCCCACTTGGCTCCACAGTGGCCACTGTCTCGCATGTTACACAATCTGTAATTACGTATCTCATCATCACCTATTCGTAGGACAGTAATATGAAATTACAGCCGTGGGCCCATCTCCCAGAATGACCAAAGGAGAATGAAAATTACATAGGATGCATAAACCAATAATATGTATATAGTGGGACACACCCTGGCAACACACATAAAGCAGCTATAAGCAAAGTATACTTAACTTGCCAAATATCAATTAACTTGTTGATGATGAAACGAGGCAGTACGTCATGGCCATCTGTCTCAATCTTTTAAGAGATTTCAAAACTCTATTCAGTTTGGTTTGCGAGGCTCTCTAAGCCATCAGATCATTTTACTGAACTGACCGACTTAACTTGTTATTAAGGTGTCTGACCTCTACTTGGAACCTTACGGGGTCAAGTCGAGCGTCTGATACACCTACATTTTTGTTTTGTTTTCCTGAGTCACTGAATCTGGTGCTGCAGTTTAACATCATAACTCCTTTCCTTCCTATTCTTCGGCCATCAATTAATCTGAATCTAAAGATATTACTTTTTCAAGCAATATTACAGAAGACACTCCAAAAAATTCCAAAGTGTCAGCAGCCTGTATGGAATTCAGCGTACTGAATATTAAAACTATATACAATAGAGAACTGAAATGAATTAAATTTCATTCAAAAAACGAATATTAAGAAACGGATTGTTAAAGCATAAAACACCCACCAATCCTAATGACGCTTGCTTGTAGCAGATGCCTTCTAGAAACCTGAAAGGTGTTATAACACGTACATACTTTTACTGTTTTTACAATAACCAAAGGCTGGACGCTTTCCTGTGCCTGATGAAACGCGTTTACACCATCAAATTTTACGATCAACTTCAATATTATCCGATGATTCGGGCCAAAGTCTTCGAAGTGGCCTTTTCTGATGATATTTTTATTGAACAATTTTAAGAATTTCCTTGTGTTTTCAGCATGCCCTTTCCATTTCATCTTCCAATATTTGGCGAGCAATACAAATTGTGAAGCCTCTGATTTGCAGTTTCTCAGGTTATCTTACTCTCTCTCTCTCTCTCTCTCTCTCTCTCTCTCTCTCTCTCTAGTGCAGACCTAGTGACGATGAAAGTTCCTTGTCTAGGATATGTGACGTACGTTGTACAGACTATGAAAAATTCTGTCGGATGAAAAGGATACGGATAAATTGGCAGACATTGGAATAACTGGAAAGATAGCACTAAAATCTTTACCGAATAACGTACAATGAGAGGTCAAAGGGAGTTCAAAGTAACAAATTATGGCCTGATTATATTAAGGTGGTACAGAACATCTACGTTCGAATGAAGAAGAAATTCAGAGTACTTGACCAGCTTTATAATGTCTCAAATATTACATCCTGCCACGAAGTTGATTGATCTGATCAGTAAATTATGGATCAATAAAAACTTCCAGCGGAGTATCTGTGACGTCTTGCCTGATGTGAAATCTGCAATACGATAGAATTTGGTGCAGCAACATCTGAGGGTATTGTAAAAACAAAAGGGTATATTACGGCATCCGAAGGGCGGGGTATCAAGGTGTGGCAATGATACGGGGTCTGACTTTCACATTGTAACTGCTGTTGGTCCTTGTACTTACCTGCGGAACAGTCAGGCTCATTTTTGTACTGCAGAATTGCTGTCATGCAGACTAGTCTACATTATGTCAGTGACGTGGTTCTAATACACAAAATGGACAATGTAAATGCATTTAAACGCTTTAGTTTGTTATTAGCATTTCGTGTAGAATATAACCCTCACAATTCTCGTAGCCGATAAAACCAAAAAGTAAGCTACTTAACCTGCTGAGTCAATTTCCTTTGTATGGTTATAAATTGTCACATTTTTGCTCTCTCCTTTTTTGCTCATTGTTTTAATGGCTTCTTTTTTTAGGCGCAAACTTGCAAAAAACGGCCTCTTGGCTTCGTCATGTCTGTCTGTGTGTGTCCTTCAGTCCGCCGGTCCGTCCGTCTGTCTGTCTGTCCCCATAGAACAACTGGGCTTCCATTGGACGCATTTTTGTTGAATTTGATATGTGACTATTTCTCGAAACTATGTCTAGGATGTCCACGTTTCATCAAAATGTTAAAAAATTAGAGGTACTGTACATGAATACCTATGTACATTTGTGATCATATTTTGCTCGTTTCTTCGTACAGTGAGCAGGAATATTTCGGGCAATTGTTGTAGTGAAGATTAACACACATAGTTTAGGTTCAAAAATTTTTTTCCGAAAGTAATGCCGTCAATGGATAATGTGAAATAACATGGCACAACCAGAGAGGCCACAGATGACAATATAATACGGCGCATGCGCATTGCGTGTTCGATAACTAAGGCTACAAACACACAGTCAGAATGTGTAACAATTATTGCTATTCCACAGCAACATGGGGACTTAGACGCGCCTCACTCTTGCGTCATACTTACAGTGCCTGTCTTGTTATTTATATCATGTATGTATATACCATTCTCTTTTCTTCCGTATTTTATCTTTTTCTTATATTCGTAACTGTATTTTATTCTTGCCCTATTTATCCTTCATATTTCTTTCCTGTAATGTCATATTTAAGCTTGTCTGTTCTACTTTAATACCTTCCTTCTCTCAACCCCCCTTTTGGACTATTTTTAATGTTATAGTTATACATTTAATTTTTGACTCGCCGAACTAAAGTAGATAAAATCAACGAATACACTGCTGTTTCACTTTCGATATGTCTGAAAGAAAACATCTTCGATTTGCCCTGCTACCTACGGTTCGTATGGCCTCACCGTTGATCTGCAAGGGATGGCGTGATGAAACGAGATTAATGCCGTGTCACGGGATGGGGTTAATCCATTCTATACGTCATGACACATCATTAATCTGATTTCATCGCCTCTTCATAGAGAATTAATCGCGTTCCGGGGCGTCTAGTGGCCACCCACACGGTAAAATATTCGAATCACAATAACTGAGTAACTGTTTACGAGTTTGAAGCTTTGAATTCGTCTAAATAATAACACATGAAATACTACTAAGACCGACAGGCCCATCTTGTTTATGTTATTACCATCCTGCTGCATCTGAAGATTTTACGAAACACACAAGTACATGGCGAGGACAAAATTCACGTTTTGAAGGCCAAGCATGTGGCACAAATATCCATAGTTTTACATTGCTAATAGGCAAACAACATACAGAATAGCTGACTGAATGACTGCTTCATATATCGAACAAGAAAAGACTACTTGATTATCCAATGGAACGATGATCGAATGATAGTCGACTGAATCTCAGACTGACGAAGTCCAATTGGTGGGACATTTCTTAAGCATCTAATATTTATATAAATTAGTCAATAAATTTTCCAGCTCACATAATCCGAACATCCAAAAAACACATCGCATCGAACACAGCTGAAGCCCCTTCACAAGTTCAGAACTTAATTATCAGTTACCCTTTCTGATATTGTTCAACCAAATTCGTCTCATTCTTGCTTTGTATTTCTGATAAACCCTTAGACATCCATACAATGTATCATATTATTAATTAGCTTTGTGATGGTAATAAGCACTACGTCACAGTACAAACGTTAATATCCTGGCTCAGAATTCTATTTAATGGTAGTCTTTAGATAATTGCGTGCTATGTTATTAAGTTCTTCACCCAATATGACTTTGCGGAAAAGTGGCCTTCTTGAGAAGACAGTAGTTTCTCAGTCATGAAATTCCACGCCCCTTATTGGAACCAAAGAATCACTGCGTTTAATACGGTCAGCACTGATCAATGCACTAAGTCCTCTCCAAACACTCACGGCCACTCTCTTCGAAATCCTGCTCTGTATCATCCTTCGATCTACCCTAGATTCCTCAGTAAACTCTTAATTTATATTTTCTACCAAATCATTTTTACGGACTTCTCATATACTGCACGAGGCTACAGGCCAAGCTAATAACGTGTGGTATTTAATTTCCTCAGCAGCACGGCAAGTTTAGCGCATGGGACAGTCTGTCACAGCAGCAGTGGTCACGTCAGCGATAAAGGAACTTACTGTACTGCACATCATAATATTTTGTAAGGAGTACGAAGTATGATATGCGTGATTTCAGGTTACCGCCTCGATACAGACGATATCTGCGCTATTCTGGCATATTACGCAGCATACAGTGGTAATTCCGTGCCGACGTTTCGGGACAACCTATACGTCCCATCTTCAAGCTTCAAGAAGTACAAAAGTAATGAACTTCTTGACACCTGAAGACGGAATAAAAAGTTGTCCCGAAAGGTCGGTAAGGAATTACCACTCATCTCTGCGTAATATCCCAGAATAGCGCAGATTTCAAAATATATCACTTTATGTGATCTTCTGCGGCCTCTTCTTACTTCCTACCTCTTCCTTACAAATACTCTCTCTAACACTTCTCGAACACCTAGTCTATGTCCGTCCCTTAATGTGAATCATTCATATTATTTATTTAGTCGGCGAGGCTTTAGTCACAATCAGTGAGCGATGGTGCAACTTGCTCTTGCACGCACAGTGAGCGGCAGCTTGCACTGCCCGAGGTGGGGGCGCGGACTGGCAGGCGAAATATCATGAGGCGGCCGGCTTGTGGCTGTGGCTGCTGCTGTTGCTGCAAGGTCGCCTGCTGCACGATGAGGTACGCTTCATCCTCTCTACGGCGGGAATGTGGTTCGATTCTCCGTCGGAGAACTTCAAGATGAATGGCAGCAGGGTCATTAGTTTCAAGTAGGCCACGACCACTTCGTTACAAATCACGCACTGGTATACATTACACTTCCCGCTGTCATGCCATAGACATTCTTCAGGTGATACAACATCCTAACATAACTCACGAATCTTTCACTCTACTTTGTTATCTGAACTAAAGAATCGTCTGTTTATACTGAGGCCCGAAGCCTCACCATGACTAACAGCAAGGCCCGCATCTATATACGATCTTGGACTAGCTCTGTCGTCCCCTAACTCCAAAACACATCTCTCCGGGTAGCAACGCCAATAATTTCCTTCTGTAGTTCCAGGTGAATGTCTTCAAATATGTTACCCCCGGCAAATCATTGCATCAAATAACAAAATGGCCGCTCAAATTTCAACATGAAAATTTGACCACTCCCATTTCGAGGTGTGACTTTCAAATGTAAGCTTTTCTTTGAAAGACTATTAAATTTTTTTTAAAGACGTGGTGAAATGACATTCTTACTGAGAATTAACGATATTTACTTCAAATTTTCTGGAAATATAGCTTAACATAATATATTTAGTTTAAAAAGAGATAATTTTACAAACAAAGGTGGAGACTGCAGTACCAACTGAAAAACAGTCACATCTCGACTGCTTAAAAAAGACACTTTTCGGCAGTCACTGTCACCTGGCATTCCTATCCGTAATTATAAGGATCACTTGCTACAGGATGACACAGAGTAACGACAAAAATTGCACACGCAGCAAATTCAAGTAAAGTTAACTTCATGCACTCTACAAGGGCATACGAAGGACTCGAAGTATAGTTCCTCCCATTCTTAAGTTCGACACTAAAAATACGCCAACGGTCAACTTCATGTCCCAGCATCTTGACCCTAAAGAAAAGTGCCCCCAGTAATATTGAATAGGAGGCTGAGGGGCTCAAAACCTGATTTGAACTGCGAGGAAAGTTTCTTGGTATTGCCGGGAATCGAAAGACGATTCCTAGGTTGTTCAGACCATAAGCAAGTCACTGCACAGATTACGTTACGCCCTTTCGTTCTGTCAGACAGCTACTTATTGCTTGGATTATTAAGTTAAAAGTGTAAAATCTGTTCTTCATGGTAAGTTCTAACTAGTTACCGGGCCAATCTATAATTTAACTGAGGTCGGAATGTTATTCTGTGAAATAACTAGTTAACGTGCTGACTGGTTTATTACGCATCTCATTCCCGTTGTGTTTTAGTGTAGTGAGAAATACACTATATCCAACCTCAACATAACAAAAATTTTACTGTAGAAAATCAGCAATATGTTTCGGCTAGATACAGCCATCATCAGGCGGACAAGAACAGGAAGAAAATATTTGCGTTTGCATGGGTTACAGATCTCAAAACCTAACACGTACATTTTATAATAAAATGCATAATATACGTAAACAACATTTCGGATAAAATTGAAGAAACTTTTAAAACTATGTTCTATAAATTTTTAAAAGATTGAAGCAATGAATAATAATAATAATAATAATAATAGTTAAAATATTAATGTAGGGAAATGGTAGGCACTTCTTGGACAGGTGACAAGTATAAATTCTTTTTCAGTGGTCTCCTAAAATCTTCGACAAAATATCCACTTAGGTCTATATTATATTACATCACATCGCACCGCACCGCATCGCATCGCATCACATCACGTATTATATTATATTATGTCATGTCATGTCATGTCATATCATATTATATATCATGTCATGTCATATTATATTATATTATATTATATTATATTATATTATATTATATTATATTATATTATATTATATTATGTGCTGTTTTTGTTAATTGGCCAGCTGGCTGTTGACTCGGTACGTTAATAAACACGAATCACTTTTATCCGGTATCCGTTGGCGTCAGGTGATAGCGAAGGTGCATATGTACTGTACTTGCCACTGCAGAAATCAATCTTCACTAGCTCAGCAGACATTTTACTCACAGAACTATTAGCAGCTCACCCAGTACATATACTAAATGCTACCATTGTTTATGTGCTGCACGTTAGGTTCCGAAGGATGATTTAATAACAAGTAGAAGGGATTACATTTAATACTGATTGCCATAATAATAAGGCAAGTGTAAATACTCGTGTGTTGTTTGGTTACTATTTCGAAGCGGCTTCCTTCTTCTTTGTCAATATTTGTTGAGTCATTGTCTGCATTCGCGTAAAGAATTCAAAGTCATTCCATGCATTTAAACTTAACAGAATTAACGTTATCCACTTATGGCCTGAAGTTCGTCTAAATAACATTTTAAAATATTAGTTCCTTAGAGGAAACACATTACTTTTTCTTTTAAAGTTAAACAGTTAGCGCTCTTCATTGTGAAAATCAGGTTACATTCAAAAGCGTGCTGTCTGACCACGATGAAATTTGTTTTACTATTAATCATTGTAAGAAGAAGACGTATGAATCACTGTGGTTTACAAGCTGATTGGCAACTCACATTCACTAGCAGAAAACTCAAAGACGTACAACTACCCTATAATTGCACTATGTATTCTACTTCTTCTTCAAACTCTAAACAGAATTTATATTCTGTATTTTAGAAATTCACCAGTTCCTTTAAGACCACTGGATAGGCGAACGTATTATCTCAAAACGTACAACAATCTTCCCCTTCCGTCTTTAATACCAATAACAACAAAAAATAGCCAATCCATACATAACGTAACATTGTAGTATATTCGCGTAGCGATTTTGCAGTGGGAACACAATGCCTTCTGTTTGTGTTGTTGTTGTTGTTGTTGTTGTTGAGTTACTCGTCATTGCCAGCTATAAAAAAATATTGAGCGCTTCACAATAATTCTTTTACGATTAATTTATTCCACAGGAACCACTGGAAGTTACACGCACATGTTTTAAAAAAAATACATTCCAACTAACTTACACTCTTCTCACATGTTACACATAAATGATGCACTGCTACGAAATAAAGTTCCTACGCTCTTAGTCTTTTTTAGACGTACAGTTTAGTTGGCGTTGATCGGTGTACACAAAATAAACTTTTCAAACCAGCCTTTCCGAATTTATTTAGTCACTGAAAACTCTGGGGTTGGAGTATTCATTTGTAATCTAAAAGAGTCTGTAAAAAATGATACAGCAAAGGAAGAAATAAAATTCTTATCCGTACACAAAAAATACTACACGTAAAACTCAAACACAAAAATGACTCGTGTATTTACTTTTACCCTTGCCCTATAGTGTCACATTGAGTGCTAAAGAACCTTCCTTCCTCCCTTTTCCATATTAGCACCTGCTTTAAACATTTCGGGCAGGAAGCCTCCGACTGTCCGGTACAGCATGCAGTTGTGTATCTAAAACACTGCAATGTGGCTAAATGACCAAGTTTTGGTGGAAGCGAGCAGGGGAGATTTTTCAGTCATCAAAATCTTCTCATGAAATCATACAAAATCACGAAAATTCTCCCTTACTTCCCAAAGGTTTATTAACTGTTTGGCTTTTGTAATGGAGACGCAGCATGTTTTTGTAAGATAGGATGTGTTTCTACATATTATGAAAATTCTATTAAAATACAGAGGAATAGAAATCGTTTATGTAAGGAATATATAAGCGCTATTTGATTCAACTTTAATATCTCCCAAATATAACTCAATGACAAAAAACGAAAGTCAATCATATTCTATTTACTTGAACTTAAAGTACACTCTCCACCAGCTAAAAATAATACGATATGTATTTCAAGACATTTTACATGTTAATTGGTGTTTGAAAAACCTTCTTTGAACAATTTAACATCCCGAAAGTACTGAAAATATTCGTGATGGAAGGGAAACTATGGCGAAAGATGTTCACTCATTGTTTTTAAATGTTGTCCGAAATCCCCATGAGGTGGAAGCTTTTCACACACACACACACACACACACACACACACACAAACACACACCAAATCACTCGCAGGCAACAGATGTTGCGTAACAGATAGGTATTGCGTAATATTCTACAAATCTTTCTTGTTTCCCTACAGCCAGGGTTAAGTCCCTTTAATTAATATGCCCCCGTATAACTGTTCTCGTGATGTGTTAACATCAGGAGGGACTTGAACTTTCCGTACGGTCAAGATCAAAACACGTTTCACTTTTTACCGTCGATTTTCATCTGGCCTCACGAAGCAAGTCAGCAGATGTGTTGAATACTTCTCAGCCATTATTTCTTGGTGCTAGAGGGGCAAGTAATATAGTAGCCACAGGAATATGGATTTTAAGAAAATGGACGAGTATCCTCGACAGTTATTGAGCAAGAAAATAGGAGATCTATCGTAATTACAAAACCACAAAAAGAATAACTAATTATCATAACGTTGTCTTCTGCGTCACAACACCAGGCACTCTGATAGGAGGTTGTAAAGGTTTCCGAAGATTTCCTGAAATTCATCGTAACTCTTCGATACGTTATTGGTCAGACACTAGAATACATGGTGCCATAACATATGCATATGTAAGGTCATACGAATCTTTATCACATTAAAGAACAAAATCTTGGGTAATTTTCTGTCTCTTAGTATTTCCACTTTACATTTAATATAAATAATAAATAATATTTATTGACTGCGATTGGGGTCTCCCCCGGAGGCAGTGGTTATTTTACATGTGAACAGAAAACATGAAGTCGGTTCCTACTGAATTTAAGTCGGGAGGGCTACATGAGAAGCATGTAGTGGCATCTTGGAATGTTGGGAACCATCTCAGCATTC
>Ga0136643_10015721_pt1 | contig 11370 bp, 4 predicted proteins | sample TergutLab28metaG_FD_96883 | JGI IMG/M metagenome (GOLD analysis project Ga0136643, IMG submission 96883) | Labiotermes labralis P1 segment gut microbial communities from Petit-Saut dam, French Guiana - Lab288 P1 (version 3) (version 3) | ecosystem: Host-associated > Arthropoda: Insects >... | reverse complement strand
GGAACCATCTCAGCATTTGCTTATAGACACAGGGAAACCAAGAAAAACCTGTGTCGAGGTGGCCGGTCGCAGGACCTTCCGAATACTGACTTCTAGCTAGCAGTCCGGCATCTAAAGTAAAAAGAAAAACAACAATACGCACACAGTACAACAAATACACACAAGACAACTACAACAATACACACAGTCAACCAACAACAATTACACACAAGACAACTACAACAATACACACGGCCAAACCAACAACAATTACACACAAGACAACTTAAAACTAGCAACAATACATGCGAGACAAATTAGAATACAGCATGTACAAAAGGTAAAAACACCCAAGCAAGACAGTACTGTGTACAGTTTCTTGTAATTGTTTTTTCAATCATTAATTCACTCACGCATTCACCACAGTCCTTCACTTCTCATCACTTACGATCCTATAAACCTTTTCCATAAAGACTCGTTCCTCCCCTCCCATTTCCTATACTGCACTTCACTTTACCTCATTCCACTTCACTTTGCTTCGTTCACTTCACTTCACTTTATTTCACTTCGCTGCACCTTATATTGGATAACTTTCCACTTCGTCGGAGGTCGCTGCATTCACCTGACATAAAGTTGTTCACGAAATGGAAATGGCCTGTTTGCTTTACAGCGAAGTTTCTTATGTGGGAGTTTTGAAGTCAGAGGTGATGTAATGATATCCGTTGATTCGTAATTAAAGCCACTCTTTATTATTTAGCCCCGTAAGTGTGTGTGTGTGTGTGTGTGTGTGTGTGTGTGTACTGGCTGGAAGTAATTCTGAAGTTGGTGGCGGTGGACAACTGGAGGACATTACCCAGTTACACTTCTAGATACACTAAATAAAATATGAAGAGATTGAAAATAGATACTTGTGGCCTCGTGAACACCGAAATCGGCACGTCTTAGATTTCACAGAAGCTACCGCTATTGGAGGTAACTGATGTGCTCGGCAGAGGGTGCTAACATAAAATGCCTTGTATGTGTATGTATGCCTTTTTTTGCAACTAAATACACATTCTGATATTTATTTTGTTATATTCTCAGTGTGGTTACGTAACCACCTCTCGGTTTTCGTGTGTGTGGGTGTGTGTGTGCGTGTGTGTGTTGTGTGTTGTGTGTGTTGTGTGCTGCAAACACCTTTAGCGTATGCTGCTGTACATCCGCTGGAAAAAAGCCGAGAATAGGGTCGGAAGAGTCGTTAAGAGTCTGACACAGTAATAAAGACTGCGGGAGGTAATATTTGGACCGTGTTATTTTTGGAAGATTCCAGGAGACTTGGCGAGACTTCAGATGTTTCGGTCGCCCTATCGGAGAACTTGGAACTTCATGCGTAGGTCGAAATTTGTTAGGTCAGTGACCTAGTTTCAATTTGTAGACCAGAGTGGTCGCCAGACATGTCTTGACGCTCGAGTGGTTACGTCCATTTGAAGATCAGAATGGTTGAACAGACATGTCGCACACTCTTCGGTGGTGAAACCCATTTGAAGATCAGAATGGTTGAACAGACATGTTGTGACACTCCAGTAGCTACACCCACTGAAGATCAGAATGGTTGAACAGACATGTCACGTCACTCCAGTGACTGCACTTAATCCCTTTTCGTGTCTGAAGGCGTACATGTGAAGTAACTCCATTCCTTGGCACGATATGGGAAGGGCCCTCGGTACCATTGATCAGTAGGCTGGATCGGGCCACAGATCTGTTCTGGAAGCTTTAGAAGAGAGAAAGATTTATTGTCCCTGTACGGAATCGAACCCTGGATTGTCGACCCCGTTCCTAGTCCCTTCGCTGATAACGGTGCTCCTATTTCTGATGAAAATATTAATATGGACTCGAACATCGGTAAATACAAATGTGTGCTGCACCGAGCGGATATCGCGCGTGATATGTAAGATTTGTGGTGATGGTGGTGGTTGTGGTAGTAGTAGTAGTAGTATAGTAGTAGTAATAGTAGTATAGTAGTAGTAGTAGTAGTAGTAGTAGTAGTATAGTAGTAGTATAGTATTAGTAGTAGTAATAGTAGTATAGTAGTAGTAGTAGTAGTAGTAGTATAGTATTAGTAGTAGTAATAGTAGTAGTAGTAGTATAGTATAGTATTAGTAGTATTAATAGTAGTATAGTAGTAGTAGTAGTAGTAGTATTACAGTATTAGTAGTAGTAATAGTAGTATAGTAGTAGTATAGTATTAGTAGTAGTATAGTAGTAGTAGTAGTAGTAATCACCGTCGTCATCATGTTATCCTCTTTAATCTGTCAGGAAGCTATGCCCCTTGTGTATTCGTCCGGTCCTCATGCACGCACTAATCCTTGTTAATCTGCCTTACGTCACTCATCCCAGCAGCTCTGTCTGTACTATTTTAACGTACGGCGTCACTCTCTTTCTGCACTGCAGAATCTTGGATTCCATCTGTGTTTCTTGTCAGATGTTTGCTTCATTTTGCGTCAACATTTGTACTTTTATTTCGCCCTTTGCCCGATTAATTTCATCCCCGAAGCTGCTGTTCTTTGTGTTTCTCTCTTTCACACGTGCATAATGAATACAGGATACAGGAAACATAGGCATGCTTAAGGGATGTCGCTGTATCATTCAGTGAGGAAATGACGTCGGGGCGTAGGAGTAGCTGAAACAGTGCCACCATGAAGAGACGGCTGTTGACCGTCTGAAGTTTGGAACATTGTGGAAGCACTTTTCTGTAAAATTCCCCCCGATATCCGAAAGGGCATTGGTTTGTGGGAATGTTCCAAGGCTTCCTGTGCTTGTCCTTTTGACAACAGCAGTACGGAGATGAAGGAGATTGTGGAGATTTGTTGGAATGATACTTACAGGTGTTAACCGAAGCGCTGGAAGCAACCCCCGTCTCAGTTCCACTTTATACACTACAAATCTCACATGGACTGATCGGGAATCGTACCTGGACCTCCGCGGTAAATTTTAGGCTATATATGAAACTTGTGTTGTTGCCTTGCAGAGAAGACTGTAACCGTATTAAGGGACCAGTCGCTGTGTATTGTGTGAGAAATGCACAGAACAGGCGGTTTAAGTGGTCTTAGGCTTCCGACTGATCGTTGAAGTTTGGACCAATAGACTGTCCCGAAGCGTCGGTTACTATATATCAATCAGTGTTGCGTAACGTCCCGGAAGAGCGAAAACCACGTGATTTGATGTTACGAACTAAACACACAAACTCATGGCGTGGGTCCAGAGCATTTTGTAAAGTGTTGTGGCATCTCCAATGGATATGAGAAATCACAGGCAGCGCTCCTAAAAGTAATAATTAATAGCATGTAGCGCTTTACAGCAGGAGGGAAGCCAAAAGCCGGCACAGAACAGGCGGATAACAAGAACCAGAAACGTCTATGGACCGTAGTCTTGAGCCTTGGGTGATTTCGGGCTTCCGTCGCGGTGTAAATGAGATTTTCGCTCTTCTGGGATGTTACGCAGCGTAGATGGGTTGTTAGTTACCGTCGTTTCGGGGCAACCTGTCGGTCCCAACTTCAAGGGCTCATTTCCCATCCCAGCAGAGTGAAGATCTCTGTCTTAAGATAGCTGAGGAAGCTTCTTCGCCATATGTTCATTACTGCGCGCAGAATCCTATAACTGGGCCCTGTGCTGAAAATGCCAGACGACTGCAGTGTATACTCTGACGTCCTGTTTGTTCCACATGATTTTCTTTACATACGCACCTATTTCAGGAGCTGAAATTTATGTCGCTGGCTTTTAAACTGCCTTCCGATACCACATCTGTGAAGTATTCCGTACCTCAGCACACCGAACACCGAGTTCAAAATATTTCTTTCAGCAAAGTGTATTATTAGATATATTCTAGGTAGTCGTTCGTAACCCACGTGTTTTAAACCGCCAGTTTCTTTACGCCGATGCAAGACATGTCACGTGACAAACACCAAAGGTCACTGTCGACTGGATAGCTCCTCTGCTGCCCATTTGAGGCGCTCTCCAGTTTAAACCTTGGCCTGGAGAGCAGCAATCCCAAGTGAATATGACCATGGATTTTCTCACATTCTTCAGGCCAATACTGGGGCATGGCCCCTCTCACATCCTTTTCAATGCGCTGTTGATTAATTATCGTATATCTCGACACTATGCAGCCCGAGCTACTGAGAGTTGGTACTGTACTCCACAAAACATACGCTTCCCGATTAACGCTTTTCATAATCATAGTTTTGTTGTCATTACTGATGGTAAAGTTATTTTTTTGTAATAATTACTTATCTTTTCTTTCTGTGGTACAACAACCCAACCCGGGCCCAGACCGCCTCATTGTTGTGTTTTATATCCTGCACAATTAGACATATTAGGTATTCACAATGTGTGTTTCCCCCCACCCCCTATGGCTGGACAGCCTTAGTGGACCTAGGCCTCGTCTCTGAGGTTCCTCGATCACACTCAGTTGTGCGCATCACACCCCGTAGGACTTTTCCGGACGAGGAATCGACCCGTCGCACAGACCTCTACCTGACAACACACGACACTCACGAGAGACAAATGTCTATGCCCTCGACTGGATTCGAACCCGCAATCCAAGTAACTGGCCGGCCGCAGACCCATATTGTGGACCTCACGGCCACCAGTAATTATTTACAATGGCATAATACAAAGCGGTTACAGTCTGAGTGTCTTTATTAGTTGGAAATATTCCAACTTATTTATTACTGCGAATTTCTCTAATTTTGGGAAAATAAGCAGAGTTAGTTGAATGTTGTGGGCGGTCCGTCGAAAAACATCGCTGAATGTGGCGTTCTCTTGAGCTGAGGTTTCACTTGGCTGAACAGAGCAACGAACGGGATGAAGTCGTTTGGTGTGTGTTGGTAGCGAGCTGCTGCTGATGGTGGTGTGGTCGGAGAAAGCGGACGAGAGATATATACTGGGGGTGAGGAGGTGGGGGTCGTTGCTCTAAATTAGAAATTCTTTCCTTTTTTTTTAGTAGAGTTATTTTTGAGACTTTAAGTTTCACAGGACACTAAACGAAGTGTAAAATATTCATGGAAGTTTTATAACTTTCTGTGTGTACAGATTCTGCTCTGGGCGAAGTAAAGAGAGGTGCTCAGAAAATGTTTTAGTTCTTCGTAACGTGCAGATCTTTAGGAACACATCTGACTGTAGCAGTGGTCTTTTGTTGCACATCTATCGATGTGTCTTAACGTATATCTTTTGTTGCACATATAAGGAGTTGTCTTAACGTATATCTTTTGTTGCACATATAAGGAGTTGTCTTAACGTAGTCTTTTGTTGCACATCTATCGAGGCGTCTTAATGTACGTCTTTTGTTGCACATCTATCGAGGTGTCTTAATGGACGTCTTTTGTTGCACATCTAAAGAGGTGTCTTAACGTATATCTTTCGTTGCACGTCAAACGAGGCGTCTTAATGTATATCTTTTGTTTCACGTGTGAGGGAGTGTCATAACTTATATCTTTCGACCCTGAATAGTCAGTAACACTGCTCTGAGTGACTGAAACTTACATAATCTACTGTTCTTCGTCAGTTCGTTAATGTTTTCAACGCATTTCATTTTTGCCATGTTGCCAGATTTTTTTTTTCTCATTTTGTTTGCATGGTGAACTACTTTCTGTAAAGTTCTCTTCTTCATATTTATACGAACGTGTTTACATGAAGCTCCGCACTAAGAATGCTTCTTGTTCTTAGTTCTTGGAACCAGCTCCGAGCTTAACTGCAAACCGTGTCTCCCCACGTCAGTGTACTGGCGTTTTGGGACGGTTGGCACAAAATATTCATGCAGCAGTTTGATCCCCCTTGTTAACACTGGTGTATTTCCATCAAATCTCGACGTGGCGGTACGTAACATTTTAATATTGCGAAAGAAGTGGCTGACTGTAAAGTTTCTAAAAAATATTGCCTTTTAGAATAGACCTACATATAAGGGATTTTCAAACAATAAAATGTATAAAGCTTCTTCAGTCTAACACAACTTTATTACATAGATTACAATTTGAAGATAAGCCATCACACCAGCGACATGTTTCGGCTTCTTTATACAGCCATCTTCTGGCTGTTATTACATAAGGTGTTTTGATATGCCTTTTGCATTGTCTTTTAAAATACGACATCGCGTTTACATTAAAATGTGAGACAAAAATGGGATATAAAATGTATGATTATAAAATAACATAAATTATTAGAATCATGTTAAAATGGTGTTTGATTGTGGTCAAAGTCTGTTAGACTGAAGAAGCTGTATACATTTTATTGGTTATTGCAAATACAACGGGGATGTCTCACCCCCAAAAAACAGGGGTTTTCGAATTATGACGCTGCGAATATGTCTGTAAAAGCGAGCCGGCCGAGATTATTAATGCCTTTGCTCTGGTCTTAGACATCATCTTACAGATGTCGCTTTTATCGTGTTCCTGAAGACGGAAGCTGCGATGCATAGAGAGACTGCATCCGCCGGGATGTACCGTGACAACTGCCGTGTTTAGGAACACGCTAAGATGGACATCCTGTGTAGTGCGTGCCCTGTTTTGATGAACCCCACAATAATTAACGGACCCTATATAATAGTGTGATATTATTCGTTCCCTGCACTGCGACTAATCATCCACGTACACCGACCAATGCATGAAGTTCATATAAAATCGCAAATCGTCCATATACGTGAATTCTTCTGCATAAATCCTTGTACTCAGGGAGATACTATTACAAAGGAATATAAACTTAACCCTTATCCCGCTAACATGGAGAATTTGGTGAGCTCCAAATAATGCCAGGAGATGGCAGGTGGGATTTAACTCGGCGTTTAAAGGGTTAAAATGTCCTTTAACCCTTGCCCTGCTAACGTGGAGAATATGGTGAGCTCCTAATAATGCCAGCAGATGGCAGATGGGATTTAACTCGGCGCTTAAAGGGTTAATACAACAAATTTACATAGACAGTATTTAAAATAAATACTGGCTTCTATAAATTATCCCCATCTATATAATTTTAGCTGCCGGTATTTATTAGCAATGAGTGTTGTAAATTGGGTGTATTAATTGTATGTTTCTTTGAAATAATACGTCCCTGAGGATGGTGATTTATCGGTGATACATGTAAGAGTGTTCGTGTATGTGGGTGATTTGTGGTCCTATGAAAACAGTGTGCGTTTGTTGGTGTATGTGGATGATTATTCCTGTCATAATTTATCCGTAAATTTTAACGAACACAAATATTATGTGGTATTTATCTTGTTGTCGTCAGTTGTTGAAATGCATTTGGATGCGACTGGCAGTCCGTGCTGTAACATTTGAAATTGGTGGAAGGATTTCTAAATACCAAAGTTCACCCATATAGGCCAATCGAACAGGCGTGCCCGATCCGCTGCACAGCTGTGTTATGCGTCCGAAACTGTACACCTGACGGCGTTAAAATTCATGTTTGTCGATGTGAGCAACGCAAGTCGCGAGCGTGAGTTTAGTGTGGGTGACAGATGTACTTCCCTCAAGAAGTAAGCATGCACGTACTTTGCCAATACCTTCACACGCAAATCCGTTTAAAACTCAGTTGTGCGTAAGTAAAAACCCTGTGCATTTTCCTAACAGCGTGTAGTGTTACGTTTTCCATTGATTCCCTTTATACAACTACTTCTTAAACGGTAATATGAGAGGTTTTTATAGCGTCGACGCAGTAGGTCTTGTGTGATGCAGAAACTGAATTTCTTGTATGACTTACATACACTTCGTGCTTCACAGTGCTAAGCCCAAAATCAATTACATTTAATTTTCGCTATGGTGATATATTCTTAAACAACTAATGCACTTTGTTACATATTGAAGATCACCAACATGTTACGGTCGCACTCGCGACCATCATCAGGGTGTCTCAAAGAATACCAGTGAAGTATACAATAAACTCTTAATCCGCGTAGGTTAATCCACATGTTGTTATGTTAATATAATAGGTAATGTCTGTTGTAACACAAGTCATTAGTTTTCTTTGAGACACCCTGTTGATGGTCGCGAATGCGACCCAAACATATTTGTGATTATCAATATATTACAAAATACGTTTTACCAAAGTGCATTATTTGGTGTGTGGTACAGAGTGCGGAAAACCTCCATGCCCAAACTTCGTGAGGTGATCGGCGGGACCAAAATAAAGATTTGTTGTCAAGGAACTGTATGTTGGAGATGCGTCCTTGCAGATTGGGTCTGACTAACGCTTGGAAATCAAGCAAAACCACTGAAGTATTCCGACAAAAAAAAAAGTTGTATTTCGTACATATTTAGAGCACGTGTTCAAACGTACAGCCACCGGCCTCGATACACAGGCGACAACGACGCAAAAGACACTAACGTGGGCGCTCAAATATGCCAGTTTACTGTCTGATGGCTGCTGCCTGAACAATACGGACAGTAATGCCCTCTTCAGAATCAAGTGATGACGTGTAAATCAGGGCTTTAATGTGACCCCATAGGAAGAAGTCCATTAGTGTGAGGTCCGGCCACCTGGGAGGACAAGCCATTGGCTGTGTATTGAGGCCGGTGGCTGTACGTTTGAACATCTGCTCTAAATTGGTACAAAATACAGTTTTTTTTTCTTCAGAATACTTCAGTGGTTTTGATTTCCAACGTTAGTCAGAACCAATTTGACGGTGCGGAGCGCTGCAAGGACGCATCTCCGACAATAAATTTTAGGGAGAACCTGGCTGGACAGACGCTAACGTGAAGCAAGCTGTCACATCCTGACCACATTCACTTAACACCGGTTTCTTCAGCACCGAGACACAAACCTCGGTGCCACGATGAAATAGATACTCAAATGTCATTGCTGACTACATGCGGATTTGGTGTGTACCATCTGCTAGACGTCTGTACCATCTGCCAAACGTGTTTCGTGTACACATCAAAATCATAACGAAGTTCTCGGCACCAGAGTGTTTGTTATCGTATTTTGAAACTGATTCGTATATCTTTATTGTTGCACCGTGCATTTCGTAGAGTCATTCAATCAGCACACCAACTAACGCACATACATAAAATTTTTTTACATTAATACATTTAAAATCGCTCCAACATGTTTCGATCCTAAGATCATCTTCAGGGAGCTACACTGTTCCTTGCTAAAGTCCCATTTTTAAAAACACTAACTGATTAATTTCCTTATAAGTTAATATAACGAAATAAATCAGCGAGTGTTGCGCCTGACTATGGGTGTGTGTCGTGTGTTATGTTCATAACACACGACACACACCCATAGTCTGGCGCATTTCCAGCAGCGTACGACTTACATAATATGACATGCTGCCACAACACCAAGTTAATATAACGAAATTAATCAGTGAGTGTTTTTAAAAATATGACTTTAGCAAGGAACAGTGTAGCTCCCTGAAGATGATCTTGGGATCGAAACATGTTGGAGCGATTTTAAATGTTTTAATGTAAAAAAATCTTATGTATGTGCATTTAGTTGGTGTGCTGATTAAATGATGCGTCTGCATTTTTTAAGTTAAATATTTGTTTATCCAGTGTCGAATGCTAAGATTATTAATGAACATTTCATTGGAAAGGATGTTGAAGGAACCCTCTTACCTTCATTAGACCTTTTATTGTGTAATTTGTCTTGAGGTACTCAATGAATCTGCAACAAATTTCAATCAGAATAACAGACAATCAGGCCGAGATTTGAACCAAGACTACCAGGAGCGCCATCTGCTAATCATTTTCCTTCGTTTAGTCACTGTGCTGTTCGCTTATTTACGAGACGCCAAATTAATGAATTGGTGGAAAGTAAGCATCGAGTCGTTCGTGTTAGTTTGGACACACACACACACACCGCGTGCTCTGAAATAGCTCTGAAGAATGAGCACAAAAGAATCGTAAGGCACGTGCTACGGCTTCTTCACTTCCGATAACACAGTACATTCATTGACTTTACTTTTACGTTTGAATTTATTATCTTAAGTTTTTAATTCTTCTACTCTGTCCTGTGTCTCTCTTCGGGTACTAAAATCTCTCACGTCTATTTTAACTTGTGATGTTCGTACTGTGCAGAAAATGTGCATCAAGAAGAAGGCGTTGTGAAGAATGATACAACCGGCCTTGAAGTGGGAGCTGGAAGAAAACAAGGTGGAATGTTCCCCAGAATATCTCTGGTTGCCATGACGACCACATGTAGTGCATAGGAACACAACCAGCTTGTTTTAGTTTTAGAATTCACAAATATTTGTGTTATAACACGACCTATGGGTTTCTTATTCATTGTGCTGTTACATGAAAGGAAGGGCGTATCGACTTGTCTTGTAGCAGAATGTTTGCGTTATGAATAAATACACGTCATGTATGCTGGCTGTCACGTAGCGGGCTACAGTGTGTTTCTGAAACGTGTAAAGGCTTCATTCTGACCGAATCAGACTACGTACGTATTTACAACTGAAACATAATACTAGGTCCACGTTTTCAAATTAATTCATTGCTTCTTTGTCTCTTGTGTACCTTCTTCGATACACAATAGACAAGCTTGCTCTGTGGTAAAGCATCAGAATTTTGTCATGATGGCAAACTGAAGTTTTGATTGTCGTCATCTTTCTCATAAGACAAATAGCGGTATAATGACGCTACACAGAACCTGTTTCCGCCCCTTGTCTCTCTGAGTTAGCAGTTAATTATTACCTGCATTGACATCGAGGAATTGCCGTTCCTGCTCCTTATTCCGGAGATTGGGGGTGGAAATCTGGGCGCGGATATCGGCCATCCTCTGCGACATCTTTGTTTTTTACCCAATCCCTCGCGACATATTGCCGGATGTTGAGTCAAATTGGGCTTTGTCCGTTTTCTTCTGCTTCATTTCCAGTCGTCCACTAATCGTGTCACTGGGTACTAAATGGTCAGAACTACCCACAGCGTCGTTAAACAAACAATGCGTTAACACTCTTCATTACCAGGATTGCCCCTTTGACTGTTCTCCGACGCATTAACGTCTTAAATTTGATACACGGTCGTTAAATAACTGAAAACACATAACCTACACCGGGCGGCATTAAAGGAGGCGTAAACTAGCTTAAGCGACCATTTGAACAGAAATGTTAACTGGTCCACGTTGCATTAATGCCCCGAGTTGGGGGGGGGGGGGAAAGCCTTTAAAAAACCAAGGGGAAACTCGTCCCAAAAAAAAAAGAGGGGGTTATGGGGCGCTTTTAGACCGCCAGGGGGGGGTGAAGAGGGGGGGGGGCTTCCAATTAGTGTGATGTGACAGTGATATACAGAAGAAACCCCACATGACTCCTGGCCTGGACAAGACAACCAACAGCTTTAATAACTGAACAGCAGACCTACACCTCCGTAATCCACAGACACCCCAACCTAAAAAAGAGGTGGTAGAATACAGATGAACATCCAG
>Ga0136643_10015720_pt1 | contig 11371 bp, 10 predicted proteins | sample TergutLab28metaG_FD_96883 | JGI IMG/M metagenome (GOLD analysis project Ga0136643, IMG submission 96883) | Labiotermes labralis P1 segment gut microbial communities from Petit-Saut dam, French Guiana - Lab288 P1 (version 3) (version 3) | ecosystem: Host-associated > Arthropoda: Insects >... | reverse complement strand
TGTATATACAGTATGTGTGGTGGTTGTATATACAGTCTGTGTGGTGGCTGTATATACAGTCTGTGTGGTGGCTGTATATACAGTCTGTGTGGTGGCTTTATATAGTCTGTGTGGTGGCTGTATATACATTCTGTGTGGTGGCTGTATATACAGTCTGTGTGGTGGCTGTGTATACAGTCTGCAATAAATATGGGCTTTATTAAATGGATGTATAAATGTTATATAGCAGATATATCGAGTATAATTTACTTAATGTTGGACTCATCTGTCTGTCTGTAGTGTGTTTGTTGGTTAGAGTACAAAATAAAAAATAAACAACCATATATTCAGTTCGTGTCAGCTACGGGTTGCAACAATGTATTGCATTTTTGTATTGTCACTTATTATTATTACGTTAAACACTTATACAGTGCATCTTTTATCACTTTCTTTCCCTAGGCTATCCCACTAGATATATATGTATTTTATCCAAATACTCACGTAAAGCAATGGGATGTCAGTCATAGTCACAACTGTGTAATTATTTTCTTTCATGTGTGTCAACCTGATAATGACCATATATGGCCGAAACATGTAGCTAACTTAAACTAAATACACGCGCATTTTGAACTAAACATATGGTTGTGTTTGAATGAATTTGTTATAAAAATATCTGGCACTGACAGTGGCACTGTGACCCGACGGTTTGTGACGCTCAGTTCAAATGAGTCACACATTGCGATATCAGAGTCATTTGCAGCGGTGGCAAGTAAGGTTGCTATTTTCTGGCACATGGCGCCGTGTAATTTCTTACATATTTACCGACGGTCTGGAGGGGCGCACTGCTGTTTATTGAAGGGTACATTGGTGAAGCAGTAGGCAGTGCGTCGCTCCGCAGTGTCGGAACGTTACTGCAGATAGCACGGCGTCACACGTTACATAACATCGGCCCATCTTCCTAGCACTGTTACGCAGCACAGTGTAGTTCCTTTAATATTTCAGCCATGTTGTCTGAACTCCTGCAAATGTCACTATATAAAGGTAGACGCAAGAGCTGGTTCTGTGCAGGCCGTGAAGGCAGTTTTACGACTGCCCTATGTGGAGGTGATTGGTCCGGTTCACGCATTGGCCGTTCTACTCCCGATGAGTTGAACCACGATTTTCGTTGAAGAGGGAGCCGGGTGGACGGCAGAGATGGCGTGTGTGGTTTGAAGAAAAGAACAATTAAGTGCCGCTTTCAGGAATCGAACCCTGTTCCTCAGTTTGCCAACCCATATTAGCTGTATCACCGAAATCAGTGTGTCCAACTTCCACGTGTTTGTTTTGAGGTTCTTGTGGTGGTCATGGTGTTAATGGGTGCAACATCAAGCAAGTGCACTGAAGCGTGTCATAGTGCTGGAGTTAAGAGTCCGTGTGATAATGACTTCGACGCTCAAGCTTTGAGGCAGCACACTGATCCTAAAGGTGGTATTCATCTCGAAGACTACATGATGTCACAACAAACTGAGCACTTACCTCCTTAAAAACCTGAAACGAATGTAAATACATTCGCATAGGTTCTCAGAAAGTTGACAGCGGAGGAAGTAAGAAGAGCGAAAAGACGAAGACATGTAAAGGCCTCAACGAAATTAAGATGAAAGCTTTTCTTTCTTTGTCTGGCCTTCATTGCTGTAGAAGTGATGATAATGAAGAGCCAAATAAATTATGTCTCAGTTTATATTAAAATATGAATGGCATCGCTGAGCGTCGGGACGCGCCAGCAGGCAGACGCCCCACTCCTCATTAGTCATTGAAAGTTCTCACAGCTGAACGAGAAACATCGCAGCACAATGGAGACCTAAGATAAGGAAAATAATCTGAATTAAGAAACATCATTTTATGTATTTTCAAAGTCACGAAAAACACGAAGAATTTATGGCAGTGCTGTATGTAGAATACGTGAAGTGCCAATATGCAAATTTGTGTTCCGCTGGTGTAAACATGTTTACCGAATTCGTTCCTTCGTCTTTGTAGCCACGTCATTAGCCTTTATATGCGTCTATTGCCGATATCATCTGTCCTTTTTAAAGAACTAATACTGCCCGGTTAGGGCTTATGTACCTTCTTGGCATTAATCATGTTTAACTCGACTTAGGTGTGTTGGTCTGGTGTTGTGGCTGTATGCAGGCCGACAGGTGGGTTACTGGAGTTTCAGAGGAAAGTGCCCTCTCCATCTGAGGTTCATTTCGTTCTGATGGGACTCTGGTATCAGTTTACATGGGGCCAAATCTCAGGAGAAAGCCAGCGCCATGGCAATCTAAACTGTGACGTGTCTCTTACTGCAGAATGCAGTGCCAAATATTATCGGGATCGGTCTACTGCTTCTGATATTAAAGACGTACGGACTAATTCGACTTCTCATTTAGATGTTCGAGTACAGTTTGTGCCGAGAATGCATTGAACTGTGCGATGTAACATACTGTAAGATTTTAAGTAAGTATTTAGAAATGCGCTTAAAGCAGTCAACATATTCTTCTGATGTAACAAATTTAATATTTCTGGTAAATAGTTGGAGAATATTACTGCTCTGAGATCATAGTAAATGACGAAAGCATACAAAATGATTAAAAATCGCACATAACACATTAAATTCCTGTATGTTTTAGCGTCAGGGTGCCATTTTCCTGGAATCCAAATTACAAAGCTTTGCAAACAGTTGTAAAATATTTGCAAACTGTTGTATTTTGGATTCCCTGGTGATGGCGCCCAGGCACTGCAACATTTAGCAATTGCAATTGCATATTTTTCGTAAGATTTTTGGTCGGTTTATGTGCGTCTGTCGGTCACTGTAGTTATTGTAAGGACAATGCACGGAGTGTGTAATTTCTCTTATGCCGGACAGACTGAGAACAGGCGACGCTCCAGTCAAAACGTTCCGCTCTTTTCACGCTACATAAAACATCAACACCGACGCTTACACACGGCGCCGTCGCCCACAACCGGTATCAGCACGCAAACTGAATCAGCCTCACGTCCCAGTCGTGATAGTTATGCAGTCTGCAAAACGAATATTGCCGACAGATGGTGCTGCGTTCTATACTTATTTAAATACTTACTTATTCCCTTAACCTTTTGGCGCCGGAATTATTTTTTTTTAATTTTAGCACACACTGCATATAAAATGTGAATAATACAGGAACCAAATACGTTAGAATTATGAAACAAACTGCATTTTGAAGAGAAAAAACGGAGAGTTTACACCACGTTTAAAATATCCGGTACCTATATTTGTTAAATAAATATATAAAATTTAACTTTGGAGGTTAGCAGTGTGGTATGTCAACTATAGTTAATGTTAGGCGTCTAAAGGTTAAGCAGAGTCCTGACTGAGAAGCTAATCGGTTCTCAGCTAGTCAAGAAATTCCGCACATCTTCTGGACCCCGAAGGTTTATTTCTACATTTGAAATCACCTGCCACCTGTCCCTATCCTGAGCCAGATCAATCCAGTCATTGCCCCATCCCATCCCATTTCTTGAAGATACATTTTAATATTATCCTCCCTTATGCGTCTGCGTCTTGGTCACTTTCCCTCATGTTTCCCCGCCAAAACCCTGCACTTCTACATAGGGGGAAAACACCCGAGCAGTCTCTAGGCTGTAATCAATGCCCACGTTACTGGACACAAAATGTCAGTCTCTTCGGACTACGCAATGGTTTGAAATTGTGAACATTAGAAACTTTTTCTAAAATAAATTTGGAATTTTCAGACTAGAAAGCTGGACAAAATACTCGCACACTCACACACTCGAACACTCGCACACTCACACACACATACTTGTGCGTTCATGAATTCATATATAATAATAATAATAATAACTATTAACTGCAAATGGGTTCATATGCGGTGGCAGTGTGCTACAATACAAGACACGACAATACAATGCAATACAATACAATGCGAAGATATACACAACACAGAATAAAACAGAGATGCAAGTATACAGTTGACGTAAAATGTGAAGCTCTTAACAGCACCGACTGTGAAAATGGGTTCTGTCTTTTAGAAAATTACTACAGTTTTAGAAGAAACAGCTGCCTGCACCATCGTGATAGATGGAAAGGTTGTGTACAGTTATATACAGCTGTTAACAACGTAAATTCCTGTACCCACACAATAATTTTGTGAGCAAATATTATTAGTTCGTTACAGACGGGAAAAGCTGCATCTGTAGCAAAGGTCGTGCAAATCGACCTGTAATTTCTCCTTATCGCTGTGCAGCCTTCCGGACCCTGAATGAGGGGCGGCTCTTAAGGGCTCGCAGATATGAAAGTCTTCTAAAATTTGTTAAAAATAATTAATTAGCATTCTTCTCGTGTCCCTTTCAGAGCACGAAAAGTGTCTTCCCGTCGATCTAATCCCAGCCTGGGGGGGCTCGGAGCGAATGTTCCGCGAGATGTACTTAAAAATGATCACTGCAGACAGTCGACACAGGAAGTCAATAAGAATAAAAGTGTGGAGTCGTTAAGACATGTGCACACGGCAGCACAACCCCCACATAACCGCCCCCACCTCACCTCCCCTAGGCGTCGCATCTGTTACTTGAATTCCTCCTGGGAGAGAGTTATTTTGAAGAAAGTACAGTTTCTTCAGGTTGATACTTTATGCATTTTATAGCAGTGTGTTTGTACATTGAGGACAAGAAAGACTTTCTGAAGATGCATAAGAAATGCTCGCACTACAGTTTATATACCTGTTATTTACACAAGTTTCGAGACGATGGAACCAAAACATTCCCATATACTGAACAAAATTCCGTACTCAGAAGTTGTTAAAATATTCAGAATATTTTAAGTGATTTCCTTCTTTTTCCCTGTTGTTCAGAAGACGGTTCTTTTTCAACCTTTTATGCGTGATTCGTAACCATGCATTATAAACGAGAATTCCGTAACCTTTACAAATAATATATTCTAATGCAGGTTAATCTAACATATGGTAATGTAACTTTCCTCTTTGCTTTAACCAATTTCCAGTTTCTCACCTTGGTTTGATTAGAGAACACTGGCAGGTTTTACCTAATGACACCTGGCCCGTGGCCTTGACAATGTGCCTTATAGTGATGTGAAACTATTGCAGACGGTTAACTGAAGCCATGCAAATCATAACTCCTAAACCTCACACATGTTCCATGTAGTGAGATAATTTTGCACTGTTCATCACAATTAAGTAGGTACAAAAGTATGCAATCTAATAGCAGGCCTGATATTGCTACATGTTTCGACATTTTCCGGGCATTTTCAGAGTGGTATTCTCATGTATCCCTCCCGATGTAAATTTAGTAGTACAGCTTCAAGTTCTTGTATATGAGTTAAAAACGACTGCCACCGGGTGAAAACCCAATTGCAGTTAAATAAATATTATTATTATTATTATATAATTAGGCTATGCTCTTTTCTTTGCCGAATGCTTCCTGAATTGGACGGAGTAGGCCAAAACATGTAGCAGTATCAGTCCTAGTATATGATTGTGACCTTGTGAACAAATATTTGTGCGGTGGTTGGAACAAATGATGTAAGAAATCATAAAGTTCAATTTCTTAATTTTATTAGTATTATTTATCTAAAGTTTAATGTGTCTGTGTAGTACATTACTGACGAGGAAATCCATCTCATCTGTGGCGCACAACAGTACGATTTATTACGCTTTGTACAATTGCTGCAGGAACCTTTATTGAACAACTTATGAGAATACAAGGTGCAATCAATAGTGCACGATGAGATGCATTGCAGCTGGTGCTACCTGGGCCTTTGTGCTTTTTTTCGTGCTTCCCTTTCCGGTTATGTGAAATCACATAAGAATGTAGATATCTACATTCTTATGTGAAATCACATAAGAATGTAGATATCTACCAATTTACAGCTTGCTATAGCCGGTAGACAGCCAGAAGTGTCTGTCTGTCCGTACAAACACGCCGTGTATTCATGAACGTAGTCTAAACTCAGTTTCAACTAGGTAGCTCAGTCTGTAGGTACAGTCAGTGTAACGCCACGAACCCTTGACCCACGGTTTTCGACGCAATGTTACTTATGAAAATTCCTGCTAAAAACGGCTGGAAAGACACTTTAAGCAGACGAATCACGTTTGGATGACGATATGCACGTCGTCGGACGTGACAAAGTAGATTGTGATGTACCAGTGCTGGTCCTGACTTGTACTCGCCGCTTGATTCGAAATAGTCGATACGACATCACAGTCCGCATGCTGTCACAGCATTGAGGACATAAATCTATCGGTGTTATTCAAATGCATTGTGGTACTAAGGCTGTATTTTTCTCTTTTCGGCAGTGGTTGCTTCGGAAAGCAATAGCACAGAACTGCGCTTTGTGTCGCTGTTACTTGGAATATTTGACGTATGTAAAATCGGTGGGGGTGCGCCTCGCCCGACTCCACAATTGCGGTAGTATAGACGTCTGCAGCGTCTGGTACGTTTGTTAGTTTCATGTGACTGGTGAGAAAACGTTTATTCAGATTCATGTGACAAATGTGCTTCTTAGTGTGTTGTTCAGATACAGCAGTCTGTAAACTGAATTAGCTGTGCTTCTTGAATTGTTCTTGCACAATACTAAGGCTGATGGAAGGAAACTACAGAACAAAGGACACAGGACACAGGACAATTGAATTAAGTGTGAAAGGAAACTGGCCTATGTTAAGAGGGATGCAGAAACATGGGAGTGGAGAAAACTACATAATGAGGAGCTTATTGATCTGTAATCCTGACACAGTATTGTTCGGGTGATCACATCGAGAAGAATGTGATGGTCGGAGCATGTAGCGCGTATGGGGGGAGACGGTTTTGGTGTGATAACCTGAGGGAAGAGGCAACTTGGAAAAAACAGGCGTAGATGAGGGATAATATTAAGATGGATCTTCATGAATTGGGGTGTGGGTGTATGGACTGAACGGAGATGGCTCAGGATAGGGACAGACGGCGGGCACATGTGAATGCCGTAATGAACATTCGGGTTCCATAAAATGCGGGGAATTTCTTGACTAGCTGACAACTGGTTAACTTCTCAAGAATGACTCTGCTCCATGGAGTATGTAAGTAACTAAGTAAATAAGTAAGTAAGTAAGTGAGTGAGTAAGTGATTGAGTGAGTGAGTGAGTGAGTAAGTAAGTAAGTAAGTGAGTAAGTGAGTGAGTGAGTGAGTGAATGGGTGAGTGAGTGATTGAGTAAGTAAGTAAGTAAGTAAGTAAGTAAGTAAGTAAGTAAGTAAGTAAGGGAACTGGCCTGTATTAACTACTTTCTTCAATATAGCGACGCCATGTGTTCTGGTCGCCGCACAAAAACATTTCGCAGAACTTACTGCTTCCAGCTTCAGAGTAAGAGAAACTGCTCATGGCCACAGATGTGAGATCTCTTGTCTAAAGAAATGATGTCGTACTAGCAGGGCACTGCAATCTGCAATCTGTGCAAGGTGGGTAGCTGCTAAGCGCACCAATTGAAGGTCTGCACGAAAGGAGAGTTATGGGCGCCGTATCTGGATCCCTGAGGCCGGCGCTTTTTGTTTTCTGTCCTAAGGAGGTTTCAATTGGCAGCCTACCTACGGCTATTTTCATTTTGTAATGGTGGTGCCAGTGAAAGAAATTTGGTTGGGTCAGGGGTAAACGAAGTTTGTCATGAGGAACATTGCATGTGTTCACGATTTTGTGTCTGCTGCTAAAGAAACATACTCGTAAATTCAATTTGGTCACTTGTGTGGTAATCTTATCATGATCACCTTCAGGCACTCCGCCCGATTTAATGGAACTAATTTTTTAGAAGTCTTCCTTTTTGCTTTCCTGGATGTTTGAAGTCTGGAATTCTCTATACATTTCAGGAAGACATTAGTCATCGAAGATACCTGCTGTCTGCTGTCTTCTGTCTGCTGTCCGCTGTCTTCTGTCTGCTGTCTGCGGTCTGTTGTCTGTTGTCTGTTGTCTGCTGTCTGCTGTCTTCTGTCTTCTGTCTGCTGTCCGCTGTCTCTGTCTTCTGTCCGCTGTCTGCTGTCTGCTTTCTTCTGTCTTCTGTCTGCTGTCTGCTGTCTTCTGTCTGCTGTCTGCTGTCTGCGGTCTGTTGTCTGCTGTCTGCTGTCGGCTATCTTCTGTCTGCTGTATGCTGTCTTCTGTCTTCTGTCTGCTATCTGCTTACTGCTGTCTGCGGTCTGTTGTCTGTTGTCTGCTGTCTGCTGTCTTCTGTCTGCTGTCTGCTGTCTGCTGTCTGCTGTCTTCTGTCTTCTGTCTGCTGTCTGCTGTCTGCGGTCTGTTGTCTGCTGTCTGCTGTCTGCCAGATCGTAAAAATATTCATTGCAATGAAATATCATCAGCCTTTGGGATGAACCAGCTGCCTCCATTTTCAGCTAAATTGCCTGCGATTTAAGGCAGCAGTTTTCCTCCGAACGACGACAGTTTTCTCCCAGACTAAACGCGTTCACGTTCCAGCAGACGCTATTCATCGTAGTCGCCACAAAGAGAGTACAATACGTCACTGGTCCTGTTTGCCTGACGTCACTGACCGCTATGAATGATATAAAACGAATCGTTTCAACTGCAATGCAGACTAATTGTACATACTGACAGCTGCAGGGAACTGCTAAAGGCTTACTTCTTAACTGAGTTACTGCTTTTGAGAATAAGTAGGTTAAAACCCTTTGCGGAATAAAGGACCAGCAATACCGATATAGCCATGTGAGGACGGTATATTTTGATTTATTTGTACGTTGTGTATCAACGTAGTGACGGAATCTGCGTAGTGTGAAATGTGGAGATGGAGGAAGAATTGTAAAGCAGCTGAGAGGCAGCGACGGCGGCATGTTGTAACGTGCTGCAGGGAGAGATTGTGAAATGTTGCAACGTGATGCAGGGACAGATTGTGAAATATTGCAACGGGCTGTAGAGACAGATTGTGAAATATTGCAACGGGCTGTAGGGAGAGTCTGTGAAATGTTGCAACGTGCTGTAGGGACAGATTGTGAAATGTTGCAACGGGCTGTAGAGACAGATTGTGAAATATTGCAACGGGCTGTAGGGAGAGTTTGTGAAATGTTGTAACGTGCTGTAGGGACAGATTGTGAAATGTTGCAACGTGCTGTAGGGACAGATTGTGAAATTTTGCAACGGGCTGTAGGGACAGATTGTGAAATGTTGCAACGTGCTGTAGGGAGAGATTGTGAAATGTTTCAACGTGCTGTAGGGAGAGATTGTGAAATGTTGTAACATGCTGTAGGGAGAGGTTGTGAAATATTGCAACGTGCTGTAGGGACAGATTGTGAAATGTTGCAACGTGCTGTAGGGACAGATTGTGGAATGTTGCAACGTGCTGTAGGGACAGATTGTGGAATGTTGCAACGTGCTGTAGGGAGAGATTGTGAAATGTGGCGTAGTCAGAGTTTCGGCCTAGATGCAAATAAAGGAACATTAAGAACACTAGTAAACTGAGTTACCTTACACCGGACGAATGTGGAGACAAGTGGTTTGAGGAGACAGAGCAGCGGCTGCCTCCGGTGATGAATCTTTGGGTTCCGTAGAAGTGAGGGAATTCATGGTCAGTTGAGCAACTACGAGCTTGTGAAGAAGTCTGCGAGATGTAATCCGTAACGAAACAGAAGATGCACGTATAATGAAATAGCGAGGCACCTTCTCATATCCATTGTTGCAGTGTAAAAAATTACACTTTACATGTTTTGAGTGTGTGTAATTTCATGAGGCCCCTCCGGTTCTACCATTTTCTCCCACTATCTCATTAACAGCAAGATTTTCGGAAAAAAATTATTCCACCTAAAATGTGTGTTCTGATTTTCTCTACAAATTTTGTCTGAAACGTTTCTCATTCTAGGAACAATTCAGCGAGATATTTCCGTATATGTGCAACGGCCTTCATGTGAAGTACCCGATTTTAATGAAACCGGAATTTTATGAACAGATTTTCGAAAGATCCCGAAGTATCAAATTTCGTGAAAATTCTTCCAGTGGGAGCCGAGTTGTTCCATGTGGACGGGCGGACAGACATGACGAAGTAATAGCCGCTTTTAGGAATGTTGGTGAAGCACCTAAAATTTTGGTACAGCTGTTTCACCTAATGCGTCTTTTTCCCCCTTGGTGCAACAGCCCCCAGTGGGCCAGGGCCTCCTCATTCACGAAGTTTCTAGATCACACACAACGACGCATCACAGTCGGTAGGACTCCTCTAGACAAGTAATCAGCTCGTCGCAGAGACCTCTACCTCACAAGTCACGACACTCACAACCGACAAATATCCATGACCACCCGCGAGATTCGAACCCACAATTCCAGCATGCGAGGGGCCGCAGACCCACGCCTTAGACCGCGCGGTCACTGGTGTCGACTATAAAGTGCATTTTCTGTTCCAAATGTCGATCTTATTGCTTTAGCACCGTTTATTCTGTTAATTAACTACCGACGATTTAGAAAAATGTACTGTTGAGCCTGTAATTCTGTCCCTGAAGACGGAGGCGTCGTGTATTTCATAACCGTTGACAACTACCTACCGGCTTACAGCAGTAAGACGACAGTCTAAACATGCAGCAATATTAAAAGAACAGTTTTGTTTCCTTTTCTTTACAACATATAATTCGAAGCAGTTTCCTTCCTTTTTTCAAGTGGGTGAGCAGAACAAGAGAAGGTTGGCTAGGTGTATTAATTTATCCCTTGGCATTATCCTTTCTCTGAACACACAGTACAAGATTTCACAAGCTCTCCGTCATTGTTTCTTCTTATCTTCGTGAAATTGAAAAGCAAATGCATGTAGTTCACAAAGTATCCTCCATTTTCAAGCCATTTAGGAGGAAACCCACTAACAACAAGTTAATGTTCTTTTCTCGATATTTTTCCATTATTTACAAAGTTCAAAGTCAGCCCACTTCGATATAAGCTGTTTGGTAACAAGAGAATGATGCATGCTCATTCTTGCCTGGTGGCACAGTTGTGCTTGGCAGATATATGCCTACATATTTGTTGAGTCAGCTAAAGAATAAGACAAGAGTGTACGAAGATTGTAGCATGAATTCATTGGCATGGAACTATTTCTCGGAGAAGAGTAGTTCTCGCGAACATGACATTTATCGTAAAAGACGACAGTATGTGTTCAGACCTGCTATTCAAAGGCGGTCTCAAGGTGACTAATAATAATAATAATAATAATAATAATAAGGTTTCAACTTTCATTGCACCAAAATCGAGAAACTTCAGTAGTATATAGACTAAGAATATCGCAACTGAAAGCAGCCTATGTAATCCACAATGTCTATTATCCCAAACAAATCACACAAAAACTTAAACTGCTTACTCTTCGTGCCTGCTGTTTGTTCCAATGCAGAAAGCAGCAATACTTAATTAATGTCGTACAGTCGGGCAGT
>Ga0136643_10015719_pt1 | contig 11371 bp, 9 predicted proteins | sample TergutLab28metaG_FD_96883 | JGI IMG/M metagenome (GOLD analysis project Ga0136643, IMG submission 96883) | Labiotermes labralis P1 segment gut microbial communities from Petit-Saut dam, French Guiana - Lab288 P1 (version 3) (version 3) | ecosystem: Host-associated > Arthropoda: Insects >... | reverse complement strand
TTTGCTTCGTTCACTTCACTTCACTTTATTGCACTTCGCTACCCTCCACGTTAGATAACTTTTCACTTCACTTTAGACTTTTCACTTCACTAGACACCGCTTCTCTACACTTTTCTATGATTACCAGCACACTTTACTTCCTTTTAATTCAACTCAATTATCACTTTTCTTACCCTCTGTTTAAAAGTGATTGGTTTGCAGGGGAGAATTCCTAACACTTCTGCCGGTAACTGGTTCCAGTGTCGGATGGTCCTATTTACAAAAGAATATTTCCCTATTTCCGTCCTTGCCTCCTACTCCTAATTTTCCTTTCACGATCTACCCTGCTCAGATAGTGTGACCGTTCTAATCTGTCACCAATAGGCTTCCACGCGCGTTCCCCAGAATACGCTTTGAAGACGGCACATATGCGTTATAACTTTCTACGCGACGCCAAAGTTTCCCAGTTCGGACTGTTCTTATGATGTGCAAATTTGGATGCTTTCTTTTGCACCCTGTCTAACGCAATTATTTGTCCCTCCCTGTACGGATCCCAGCACGCGGCCCCATATTCAAGAATCGGACGTACAAGTGACATGTAGGCTAAACTTTTGGTATTACTATTACCCTATTTTAGTATTCGCATTGTGAAATGTAGTGATTTCCAGGCTTTATAGTTATAGTTAAAGTTTTATGAGGTGTTAAAATTTTATATTTGATAGATTGGATGGATTTGTTTTAATTTGTAATTTAGTTTGGGTGGAATGGCGAGTGTAACGGATTTGTATAGCAGCTTACAGGGATAGAGGGTTAGAGAATGTGAGACGGTGACAGAGAGAGAGAGAGAGAGAGCGAGGGAAGACCAGTAAGACACGGGGAGATTATGCTAACGCGGTACGGGGACAGCGTTACGTAAGTTAGCCAATAGAAACAAAGTATTTAAAGATGTGACGGTTGATTCTATTAGGAAGTAGTGGGATTGAAACAGTTAGCCAATTGGGAAGAGTAAGAATATTTAAAGGGGGGTGGGGGATGGATTTGAACCGGGCGAGTTTGAAACCTTAACGTAAGGGAGTAGTCTATTTTCTACCCAGGATGCGAGAAGTTGTGTACATGATACCGAGGCTAAGAGTGCATAGATTTTCAACGGCGCCTCCATACACGCAAACATCTGTAAATTTAATAATCTGGTGAAATAACACGAAGAGTATTTTATGGTGTACAGTTATTTATTCCCGTTTTGCTTCTTAGAACACTTAGATTCCCTGGGATTAGGAGATGCGAAACGACTGATGAGCTGGGTTAGGTTATACAATGTATCGCAGTGGCTTGCGACTCCACTTTTTGGTGAGAACACAAACTGCAAGTCTAGTTCAGAACAGAGTTGAAAACTAAGATAAAACAGACGCAACGTTTCTAGTCCGCCTACCCCACCCAATAAAACGATTCTTCTCGAGCTGATAAAAGAATCACACCACCGTCTCGTAACCTTTACGTCATCAATATAATGCTGGATTCAGCTCTTAGACAAATGAATCATCAGCCTGGAGTGGTGCAATTTCGCACTTAAGCAACTGTAATTTTGCACATATATAATACGACAAACTGTTATGCAAAAATATTGCCCTTAGCATGAAAAAGCTACATAAAAAGGAATTCAAATAATCTAAACACACAACAACAACAAATGTACAGTAAAAATGAACAATCTCTTACAAAGTCATAAAAAATTCACTGTCAACCAAATAAACTTTCTTTTCATAACGTCACAAACTCTTCATAACGAAACAAAATTTCCAATTAAAGTATTTCACCAAACACAAATGTTTCACACAGTCCAAATTTAAAAATGCCCTCCAATTTACAATTTTTGTCAAATGTTTAATTCATAATTTAACCTTAAAACATTTCTCTTTAATTTAAAATGCTTTATAATGTTTTATAATGTTTAATTTATAATTTAACCTCAAAACATTTTTGTTCCCCAAAATATTCTAAGTTTACAAAAATAAAACTACAAGCATAAAATTTCCAAAATTCACTTCAAATCCTAAATTCCAAAACAAACCAAATACCAACTAGTTTCTCCTTTTCATGAAATACAATAGTCTCAGGAATAACTGAACCGTCTATACTGTACATTTCAGTTCGGATCAAACGGTTCGTACCTTGCCCCAAACCCATTTCAAGGGTTCAGAGATTTTTGACAGTGTTCGATGCAGCTGTCTGGCTAACAATGATAATTGTGTTCGTTTTAACATCAACATTGTTCTGGGTTTCAGCCAACTACCAAGACTGAATGGTTGAAAAAGAGTCAAAAACACTGCATACAATGCAAGGCTGTATGTACATTGCGTGCAGTATTTTTATTGGGGTATCCGTTTCGGAGATTCCTAGATGTTGAAAAGTTAGAATTTTCTTCCTTATTTATGTGTGTTACTGCTTTTCTATCAGCACAGTGTTTCAGGCCTTTTTCGTATCGTTTCTTGTCGAACCTGGTATGAGAAGAAAGTTGTAATGTTCCAAGAACTGTTAGATTCCATAGTGAATTACGGACAAAATGCTGCTGTGGAGACAATTATGCTGACAACAGAATATACGGACCACTTGCTTTTCCTTCATTCACGTCGCGCAGACTACAATGATTTGGAAACCTGAATAAAACGAATGATGGCTGACAGCAATTTTGCTACTGCTTCTGCCCCAGTCTATGTGCAATATTTCGCGAAAGAAGTGGAATATCAAAGCGCAATCAAGTTCCCTTGTGCCTTGTACGAGAACCTGATTCCTGGAAGTTTTGTTGCTTGGTTTAATAAAGGAATGCATTGTCGAACCAATTTAACACCTCATCAGACGAAGTGTGGAAGGAGGACTCGCGGAAAGATATTGGGCACAGTTGAACCACGAAGCTCTTTTAAGGAGCAGAACGAAATCTGGCGATGATGGCAGCGTTATGTATTTTGTATTTACACTCTCGCACATGGTACCGGCATTCAGTGTGCTTGGTTTTGGATATATGTGCAGCACCATATTGTGTTTCGCTGAATGCTGGCACAAGCGCTTCAGTAAATGATGACAGCCTGAGCGCCTAACATATCTGCCTTGAAGCACAAGATGAATTTGGACCGTCCTCACAGCTCTAACTCGCCCACATTTTCGTCGCAGTTGCTACATATATTCTATGTTTGTTCCAGAAACTAGAATTCTAGATGTGTGGTAAGTTCCTATGCTACCCAGACGTGGCAGCACCGCTCTTAAGCAAAAAGCTCTAAGCTGTTAAATTGAGAGCTACCTCCTACATCCTAGTCTATTCATCACTCTCTCATCAGTCTACCATTCCATTTCACAACATGGGCCGGAATAGCTCGGTCGATATAGCACTTTATATGGGCTTGACGGTCTGGGATCGAATTCCAGTGGATGCAAGATTTTCCGCACCCGTCCTGTCGCCTCATCTGGCTCGAAGAACAGAAAGGGGTGAACAATCTGTTCCAAGTGTAATGCGCTGGTTCACAAATTTATTAAACACAATGCAATAAAATTAAAAAAACTAGAAACTGGATTTAAATTAATGTGTAACACAATTCATGCACACGTGTTGATTGCTGCGCTAGTACACTACCCTTGTAGCTTGGCTGTACACATATACTTGTACTATTTAGCAATGAAGGACACAACAATCTTATAGTGAAGCACTTTAGAACCCTTTGTTCTGTAATTGAAATGAAATCACAAGTTACACGTTCTGTATGAACAACTGCGTCCAGCCACTAGACTGCTGTGAGTCAAACTGTGGTTAACGCGCACTGCAGCTAAGCTAGAACAAAAAAGAACGTTCTGGAAGCATAGACGCGGTATGACGTCATATAACTCGTGATGGTTGCATCATCCCTAAGTTAACAAGAGTTGTGCAATCTGATGCACCAATGTTACGCCTATTGCTCACGAGAAAATCCCACTGTAAAAATTCTGCCCTTAGTGTAACAATTGTAGTGGTTGTTCTTACCTTGAAACCTAAGAGGGGTTCAAAGTGACGCTCGTCTGCTTGCAAACACTTCTTGGGAAATGTTCAGAATGATTCAGCAGATATTGTAATTTCTTTCAGTTCTTTTTCTGTGTGCATATTGTTGACAAAAACTTCATCTTGCCCTACCCTTGTTGTAGAGCCATATGGGTTATAATGTTGTGTGATTATGGAAAAAGTGTTTGAGGTTTTTGCAGAACTTGCATTTTATCCATTGTCCCTACAGAAGTGATTTCTGTATTCTACTGGAAATGTACATGATGTTCCTCCAGCACATCAGAAGCTCTAAGTATCTTCAGTTTCATATAATTATTTTACAGTTGGATCTGCTATGGACCAGGCGGCAGGATGTTGTTTACAATTTACTGGACTGGCCTACAAAATCTGCATCACGTCTTATTGTGCTTGCCATTGCCAACACTATGGACTTACCTGAGAGGTTGCTGATGGGGCGAGTGACCAGTAGACTTGTAAGCTTTGATCTTATTCATTTCAGGCCAGGAGCTAAGGCCACAAAGAACTTTCTTGCCCTCATCTGTCCTTAGTGTAATAAATCTCCAGAGTTCATACCCTGACCAGTGCTTGATGGAGGACATGGTCTTCTTTGACATATATTTCTGATATGTCCCATGATTGGTCTTTGACTGGACTGAATGACTATGGCAATAACAGTGGCAGGGACTGAGTTCTGAACTGCTCTGAGACTGACCCATTTTCCTATCCATTGGGTGCCAGGACCACTTTAATTGGGGTAAGTTGGTCATGGCCTGAAACTCACCACTCACTTCCCTTTCTTCTGAGCTGCAGAATTTTGGAACTTTATCCTTACAATGACAGTTGGCAGGGGGTACTTTTATAAATCAGTCTGCAAAAACTTGTGAGTTTAGTTTGTTGTAGCATGAATTATGCTAGATTTACTGCGAGTGAAACATTCTGTGAAGCTGTATTGTCATCCTCTGTATTTGTTTAATTTTTCATCTGTCTTCTTAGTTTTATGTACGCTAGTGAGCAACTGGAAGATGCATTGTATGGTGGAGTGGGTTGCTTGATATAGATTATGTATTATTAAAGATAGCTGGGTGTTACCAACAACAGTGTGTGTGTGTGCATGGTTGGTTTTTTAATTTTTATGATTATCCATGATATGAATTGTTTTTGCCATGCAAAACTCTCAACTTACACAAAGTATTTTAAATTGTATAAATATTTAACTCATTATATGTTCATTATAACAGTTATGAATACACGCTTAAATGTTTACTGCTATCCTGTACACAGCCCTTCATTTTTGTAGTCTGTGGTGTGACCAGGTTCATGTGATCAGATTATAAAACTAGCCCAGAATCTTTAACAAACTTGAGGCCTGGCTCTGAGTTTCAGAATGAGAGATATGTTTCCGTTTTTCTTCACCATATGCATCATGAAACTTGCACAATGTGCAATGTACACAGGAGACAGACATTAAGATGTTTAAATTATAACTCAAAAGAAATATGCAAGGTTTAATATCAGGTGATGTTTCTATACGTTATTTAATAAAAGCTGTATTTTACATCACATATTCATGGTTAGCACTCCTACTTCTTTCTTTTTCAGAATGTTCCATGTTTAAATCTTGTTTTAGAGACCTTGTATTCTGAATGGATTTGTATGGTGTCCCTCAATCCTTAAATTTAGCCGCTACCATTTCTGACTATACTCTTTTAAATTCATTTTTTCACTAATCATCTTAACATGCAGGCCTAAGAGTTATTTGGTGCCATTAAGTAAACTGTAAATAAAGGTTCATTTTCACAAACAATCTGCTATTTCTTCCATTATACCCTCTTTTTAAAACAGTTCTCTCAGTTCCAGGTATTTTGCAGACTTTTAAGAGTCTGTCAGATGTAACAACATTACACAAGATGTTTATTCTGAAAATGTAATATGAAGAAGTATTAGGAAAGGATGGAAATGGGATTTCATTGGGATCATAAGAAAACATTTAACATGTTGGGGACATGAAGTATGTACTATATATAGAGATGAAGTAAGGTACACAAAAGGGAGTTGGGAAAGATGGAAACATAAAAGGCTGCTTATGGCTGGATAAAGGGTAAGTTGACCCTGTCATCACCATGAAGGCGTATGGAGGAAGGGGAATAGAGGTGACTCCACTCATTCTTAACCTCAACCCTGGATGGAGGGGAGTGTCCCAGGCTCTGTATCCCCAGGGAAGAATGACAATACTCATTGAACTGGAGGCTGTATGGGGGGCCCCAGAGCCAGTCTGGACATTATGGAACACAGAAAAATCTCTTGTCCTGTCCATGATTCGAATCCCGGACCGCCCAGCCCACAGCCTGATCACTATACCAACTTTGCTCTTCCAGTTCCCCCTATGGCTGTAGAGAGCAAAATAAAGTAGCATCGGTGACGAGGCAACTCAACTAGTGGAACATTGAATAATGCAGGTCATTAAACTTCAACTGCATTGCTTACAACTTCATTATGTTACATGGTGTGATGTGAATATAGTGTACAATATCTTTTCTCATATTTATCCGTGAATTTTACTGTAATACTGTAGTTTTAAGGTCACTGGTTCTTTGTACTGCGATATTGTTGTACTTCGTAGAGTTTTAATTTGGTGACACTTTTATGGGAGAGTCTGATTAGTATTGCATTGTAGTACATTCACCATACCTCAAAGAGGATGTTTGATTTAAAACCTAGGAGATAGATCATGAAAACATTAGAATATATGTTGTTATTGGCATACTTGATGAGAAATCTTACTTCTGTGATGGAGAAATGTGTTTGTAGTTCAGTTTTTCTATTGCCTTAGGGTCTGACAAGAGTTACATTTCATCCTTACACACACAAGCAGTTACAAGAGATTGTTATGGCACGACTCAGTGGTCTGCGGGCATTTGACCCAGATGCTATTCAGCTGGTGGCTAGGTAGGTGAAGGTTTCAGTCTTGCAGTATACCAAGTGTAAAATATTGTAAAATTATATTTTGTTCTTTACTGTCATGTTCTTATTATTTTTGTAACTCTTTTGAAGAAAATAATGTGTGAGGGGAACTCTGCTTTTGTGAAATCTGCATATACCTTTATATACCTTTGTTGTGGACTTTCTGATATATGTATTTTATTTTGTCTAAAGTATTCTACCTTGTAAGTGAAAGTAGTGCTATTTCATTATCTGCGCAGTCACACAGAAAAAGATGAACCTTGACATTAAGTGAACAGACATGAGAAGTATGTAGGAAGTAGTGACATGTTCAATAATAATTATAATACTGCAGGAAGGTGGCAGCTGTGTCAGGAGATGCGAGGCGAGCCCTGGACATCTGCAGACGAGCCACAGAGCTTGCTGAGGAGGACACAGATAATACTGATGGAATAGTAACAATGCAGCATGTGGACCAAGCACTGGGCGAAATGATCACTTCTACCAAAGTGCAAGCTATCAGGTAAATGTCTCTTTACAACTTATTTTATTCCTGTCCCGGAATATGTTATCACAGAGTGATCTTATTGTAATTAGTTCAGAATTTTAAGATGGATAATTAATAATTGTTGTTCATCTTCATATTCAGTTAACTTCTATGCTCAGTGAGGGGTTTGAAATTTTCACTGCTGTAAATATTTATATTGTTTTTTTTTGTGTTATGACATTACGTAGTGTGGCTAGGTGAATATGAACATTCTAGGAGAACATACTGCTTCTATCTTTGGGATGAAGATTGAAGCAGTTTCCTCTTAACGGTTGGTAATCACCTACCAGACTGCGTGCCATCATGTCCCATAAGACTGCAGAATTTCTGTCTGTCACTGACCAAGTACCTTCAGTTTACTTATTTTTCCTTGAGCTGTTATAAAAAACAAGCAACAGATTCCTTTTCTTGAACCACAGAGTTCATTACTGTATTCACATGAAACCAACCACTGGACCAGATGCTGAGCCATTCCAATCTATTTAACATTTTCACAGTTTATTTCTTCAGTATCCATTTTCATATTCTCTTCTTATTGATGCCAGTCTGCTAAGGTGGTTTCTATGCTGACATTTACCACCCCAAATTTTGTATGCATTTTCCAACCTCAGATTTTTATTTGCAGTTCCTCAGCTTATTCTTTCTCATATAATGCAAATTATTTTATTGTGTAAACATCTTGTATTCAGCATTACAGTTTATTGTGTTTGTGTGTATAAAGTTGGTCTATTCAGGTTATAATAATTTACTGAGCAAAAATTCAATACCCCAAATAAAAACAAGGACACAAGTTTGTTCTACACATTGCATGTTTAAGAAGATATCTGCCTTGATTATTTTCTGAATATTTGTGTTGCTCTTTCATTAAATATTTCCTGTCTGACATAGTATGTTCACAAAAACTGCTGGGCTACATGCTGTGTTGAGTGTACTGAGAAAGTCCCTGTCTCTTTTTGGACATAAGCATACACTTGTGTATGTGTGTGTGTGTGTGTGTATAGTTTATGCCCCTGTTTTTCAACTGATATGTGTTATATGTGCACATGTAACTACAGTGCATTACATTTGTGCAGGTGCTGCAGCAAGATGGAACAGCTGTTTTTGCAAGCCGTTGCAGCTGAGATTCAGCGTACAGGTGTTGAGGAGACAGTATTTGAGAAAGTCTATGTCCAGTTAAAGACTGTGTGCACATTTGATGGTAAATAGCAAGTCATCACAAAAAGGAGTGTATTAGAGGATGTATATGTCCTGAATGGCCTCATAAATAAATGTTTAGAATAAGCTCTAATGGGGAAGTTTTTTGTTTTTTTAACTTATTTTTAACTGCTATAACAATTGAATGTGGGAGTTATGTCAAATAAGAAATGACAGGGTGACAGTGTTATGAATTATGGGAGGAAGTGATCATTACGTACCATTTTCCTGGAGAGACTGAAGGAGGCCTTGAAGACTTTTGTCAAAATACAGAATGGGAATGTTAGTTGGTACACCAGGACTTGCAGGGGCTGTGTCACTGCTCAGACAGTTCATTGCTACCACGTCACTATGGACACCCAACTTCATTCCTAGAGCAGTACATACGTGATCTATGGTAGACAACATGACACTGGGATATGTTCTTGCCCAAATACTGCGGTTTTTCCTCACTCAGTTTTGTTTCACAAATATTCTATACCACATTTTATTCATCTGCCACTGACACTATATAATCTTAGTAACTGACAGCATCATTAAATGACAGACTTCAGTTTATGGTTAAGAGCCCAAAAGTTACGTGGAATTCATATACCACCTGTAAGTTGGAAATATTTATTCACAAATAGGTACACTCCACACCCACATTCTTCCTGTCCATGTAGGTCTGCTAATGCAAGAATCATACACTTGTACCTGAAGCTGTTTAATAGTTCTTTAAAGATATCTCCATCCTGACACATTTTTATGCACTTCTCTGCCTTTGTAGAAAAATTATCCACTTCTATATCCTTTGTGACATATCATTCACAATTATGGGATACAAAGAGAAATCTTAATTTTTTCATTTCAGGCTATACAGTGCCATCAGTTACGGAAGCCCTTGGTCTCTGTGCACGTCTTGGAAGCTGCCGCCTGCTTCTGACTGAACATTCTAGAGCAGATGTGCATCAGCGAGTTCTACTGAATGTCAGTTCAGATGAAATATACTATGCCCTAAAAGTTCAGTGATGTCTTGTGTGAACAGTAATATCAAGTGTCAGAAACATGTCACAGGAATAGCTGATAATGATGTAACATTAGGCATGCTGGTCATTATGTATTCAGTAGGATACAGACCAAAATAGGAATTTTTCTTATTTTGTGTGTATTAAGTTAATTTCATTTTATCAGAAGTTCTTGTTCTTATACCTTCAAGTAATCCATTCATGTTGATTGAGTTTACACCACTAATTTTACGCCTATATAACACAGCTCTTGCATTCAGTAAATTAGACTGGCGTGAAAAAGGACTGTGTCAATATATATAACCGTGTTATCTGTACAAAACTATGTGTAAACTAGTGACTGTTGAGTATAACCTCTGGTTTCTTATTTCAAATATAGCATAACATGGTGTCAGGTGGAACATGACCTGTGAGGTACAGGTTGGGAAGTCCTGGTGCAAAGGATATAGAATGTATCACCTGCCTTAAATTTGATGAGATGGCTTGCAGTTTTCCAGGTTACAAGTTAAAACACACACATGTGTGCAACTTTGGGCACTGAATTTATGATGGAATGCTGGCTGTCAGTGAACTGAATACCACACTTTGTGTAATGTCACTTAGTTACAAAATTGCCTTTCACTCTGGTTAATTCAGCTGTGAGTTTCTATAAGTTTGAAATGAGATCTGGCACAATTTAGATTATCAACAGCCCTCTTGAAGACTTATGCTGTAACTGAAGGAACATCAGCATGTCAAGTTTTATTGTTGAGTTGGGGTTAATGACACCATTTTTTGTGACAACAATGATCTCTCATTGGCCAGCCAAGAGTATTAAATATTCCACTTGATGACAGAACCAGTTATAGTGTGCATTAACTGTCCTATTTGCTGATCAACAGAAAATCAGCCAGGATGGCAGTGGATGACCAACACCAAGGTTGCTATATGCGTAACTGTACTACCATAACCTGTCAGCAGCAGAACGCATTTAAGTATTTTCACCCAGAGCTGCAGTGCTTTACTAAAACTGCTTTCAATATGAAGAATTAAAAAATTAGAAAGTACAAAGACAAAATTGTAATGAATTAATCAGAGTGTATAGATGGTAAAACATTTCACTTGTGAATTTTATAGAGTTTGTCATAAATGCAACCATCTTAAAATTTTTCCAGAGAGCCAAACAATTCGCATTTGTTCCCTAAGAAAACATATTAAAGGGGTAAACAATAAGTCCCTGTGTATATTATGAAGATATATGGCAGAGTGGAGATGTAGCTCACTCATTCTTAACCTTGGCAGTATGTGGAGGTGAGGGATCAGCTTCATGTCCCAATGAAAGAGCTCCCTGGTGCCTATTAAATAGGAGGCTAGGTGGGCCCCAGAACCAGTGTGGATGCTTCAGAGTAGAAAATATTTTTCCTCTGCTTAAAATAGTGGGTTTGCAAAAGCACACCAGATTCATTTTAGTCCTGGGCAAAAAAATGTTCATAATTGATATTCCAAGTAAAATACATTAAAAAAGTATGACGAAAGTCGCTAGACTGTAGTCACATACTTACTCCATGGTGCAGAGTCCTTCTTGAGAAGGTAACTGGTTTGCAGCTAGTCAAGAAATTTGCCGCATTTCATGGAACCCGAAGGTTCATTACCGCACTCACAAGCGTCAGCCACCTGTCTCTATCCTGGGCCAGCCCAATCCAG
>Ga0136643_10015717_pt1 | contig 11372 bp, 6 predicted proteins | sample TergutLab28metaG_FD_96883 | JGI IMG/M metagenome (GOLD analysis project Ga0136643, IMG submission 96883) | Labiotermes labralis P1 segment gut microbial communities from Petit-Saut dam, French Guiana - Lab288 P1 (version 3) (version 3) | ecosystem: Host-associated > Arthropoda: Insects >... | reverse complement strand
TTGGCGTTCTTGTCCTTGGCGGCGGTGTCGGTGAGCATCGCGCCGACGTAGACCTGCCGGGGGTGCGCGGGCCGGCTGCTCCACTGGTCGGCGACCGCCTGGCACGCGGGGTGGTCGGTCTGCTGCCGATCGCCGAGCAGTTGCTCCTTGGTGCCGGCGGGCAGCACCTGGACGTCGGACACGTCCTTGGAGGTGAGCAGCGCCTGGGTGAGCTTCGCGGTGGAGACCGCGCCGGACGCCCGTACGCCCTGCGGGGTGGGCGCGGCGTCCTTCCCGCCGCCGCCCCCGCCGCACGCCGCGGTCAGGGCGAGCGCGGGCACCAGGGCGGCGGCCGCGGCGGCCGTCCGGCCACTACCGGCGAGTAGGCGACTGCGTGCACGTATCCGCATCGTTCCGTTCCCCAAGTGTCGTGTCCGTCCCGGCGGCCGGGGCCCGCGTCCCGGCGCGGGCGTTCGCGGGCGGACGGCCCGCTGCCGCGCGACTTTACGGCACCGGGCACGCCCCACCCCGGGTGGCACTGCTCACGAAACGGTCACGGCGGCCGCCCCGGCCCAGGACCGGGGATGGCCGCCGAGGTTGCCGCGGCGGTCACAGCGGTCACGGCCCTCACGGCCCGGCGGTCACCGCCGGGCGGCCAGCGCGGCCCGCAGCTTGGCGTCCTGCTTGCGCGCGACCGCCAGCGGCACGGCGCCCGCCCCGCCCTTGGACCGCGTCGACAGGTACGAGGTGATGGTGTCGCCGGTGCGGACGACCGTCACCAGGGCCGCACCGGTCTTCTTGTCGGAGGTGTCGGTCATCACATAGGTCACCGCCTCGTCGCCGACCGCCACGGCCGGGCCGCGGGCGATGGTGAACGGCGTCCGCACCCCGTCGCCGCCGGTGGCGACGAACCGCGTGCAGGTGGCGAGCGCGGCCGTCAGCGACGCCATCACCTTGCGGGCGTCGCCGGGCGCGTGGCTGGCGACGAGCATCTGGTTGACGCTGGCCGGCACGACGGAGGAACCCTTCGACGAGCCCGCGCCGCCGGAGCCGGACGACGGCCTGGGCGCGAACTCGGCGCCCACCGAGGCCATGCGGTGGATCGCCGGCTTCGTGCTGGCCACGTCGGCGAGCGGCTGGCAGCCGGGCCGGTCGGCGGTGAGCACCGCCTGCCCGCCGGACGGATCCTGCGCGGAGAGGTCGTCGGGGTTGAACTCCTCGGGGGCGGTGGTCTGGACGCCGTCGGACGACGAGGACTGCTCGACCACCCAGCCGGGCAGGTCGCTGTCGGTGACCAGGGCCCTGGTCAACTGCTGGACGGTGAGCGGTGCGTGGCCGGCGAGCGAGGACAGCGCCGTGGGGGAGGCGCCGGGCGGGCCGTCGGCGTGGGAGGAGCCGGAGGAGCAGGCCGCGAGCATCAGCAGCGCGGGCAGCGCGGCGATCGCGGCCGTCAGGGACTTGCGCATGGGGTCACGTTCCCTCGGGTTCGGCGGTGGGGGGATCCGCGGGTGCGGGGCCGAACTCCGATCCTCCCGGCGGCCGTTCGCGCCGTCCATGGCACTGCCGAGCCTGTGGGCGGACCGTGGCCGCGCTGTGCGCGCCCGGTGGCCCGGGAAACGTGCACGTCGCGTGTCCACCGGACCGACACACCGTCACAGGACGGTGACATGGCCCACACAACGGGCGCGCCACGAGGCCGATTGCTTCCCCATCGGACGCCGGATTTGGCACTCTGAATCGGATACGGGGGGTCGCCCGCAGCCGCGGGCGTATGGAGGGAAGTACGCACGAGATGACAATCGATCTGCCGGCGGCGGGGACCGCCGATCCGAGGCTGAGCTGGAGCGCGGTGCACGATCCCGCCGGCCCGCCGGTGCTGCGGCACCGCAGGGACGGCATCATGCCCGCGGTCGCCGCCGCGCTGTCCATCCGCGACGAGGTGCTGTCCTGCACCGGCGCCAAGGGCGAGCAGCCCCCCGTACTCCACCCGATCGTCCAGGACTTCCTCGACGCGCTGCCGGCCGCCCAGCGGGAACGGTTCACCGGGCGCTGCCCCGAGCCGGTGCTGATCTCCCGTCACCTGACCGCGGTCGAGGCCACCCGCTCCAAGCGCGCCTCCCGCCGCCCGCTCACCCAGGGCGAGGCGCGCAAGGCGCTGCGCGGCGCGAAGCTGACCGTCCGGCGGATACGCGAGGACGGCGATCCGGCGCACGGCTCGTACATGCCGCCGTGCCGCTCCTGCGCGCCGCTGCTCGCCCACTTCGGGGTGCTGCCGGTCGACCCCGCCGCGGGGCGCGGATGACCGCGGCCGGCCCCGCCGGCACCCGCTTCCCGGCCGGCGTGGACGCCGCGCTGCGGGCCGCGGGCTGGCAGCCGGGCCGCTGGGACATCAAGCAGGCGGAGGAGTGGGCGGACGCGCTGCGCGCGTACGCCTCGCCCGGCGGGCACCGGCACGCGGTGTTCCCCGCCGCGGTGGAGGCGTGGGCGGAGTTCGGCGGGCTCGCGGTGCCGGCCGTCCCGGGCCCCGGCCGGCAGATCGCCCCGGCCACGGTCGTCGTCGACCCGATGCGGGGGCTCCACATGGCGCGCACGCTGGGCGACCTCGGGCGCGCCCTGGAGACCGAGGTCAGCCCGCTCGGCGAGGAGCCGGGCACCGGCGCGGTGCTCGCCCTCGACGCCGAGGGGCGGGTCTACGCGGTGGACCACACCGGCGACTGGTACGTCGGCCCGGACATCGACCGCGGCCTCGCCCACCTCGTCACCGGGGTCGCCCCCGCCCGCCTCAGCCCGGCGCGGTGACGGCCCGCCTCAGCCCGGCGCGTTGACCGCCTGACGCGGCACGGAACCGTGAACTGCTGACGCGGCACGGAACCGTGACCGCCTGACGTCCTCGGGACGCCGCGCCGCCCGTCACTCGTCGGGCACGACGGGAAAGCGGCGCGGTGCCACCAGGGCGAGGACGGCGACCGCCAGGGCGGCGGCGACGGCGGCGCCCACGAAGACATGGGAGACGGCCGTCGAGACGGCGTGCCGCAGCGCGTCCGGAAGGGCCGCGCCGCCGGGCTCCTGCAGCCGGCTGAAGGACACCTTGTGGGCCAGCGTGGCGTTGGCGACGGCGCCGAACAGCGCGGCGCCCACGCTCTGCCCGACCTGCCGGCAGAACAGGATGGACGAGGTGGCGGTGCCGCGCCGGTCGTAGCCGACGGTGGACTGCACGCCCACGATCAGCGGCAGTTGGAAGATGCCGAGCGCCATGCCCAGCAGCAGCATCAGCGCGGCCGGCTGCCAGCCCGGCCCGGCGAAGGGCAGCAGCGGGAACGCCGCCAGCACCAGCGTCGCGCAACTCATGCCGATCAACGCCGAGTTGCGGAAGCCCACCCGCAGGTACAGCCGCGGGGAGAGCGCCGCGGACAGCGGCCAGCTCAGCGTCATCGTGGACAGCACGAACCCGGCGGCGATCGGGCCGAGGCCCAGCACGGCCTGCGCGTACGTCGGCAGGAACACCGTGGGCGCGACCATCAGCACGCCGAGCGCGCCCAGCGCCAGGTTGACCGCCACGATCGGCCGCCGCCGCCACACCCAGCCGGGGATGACCGGTTCCGCGGCCCGCCGTTCGAGCACCGCGGTCGCGGCGGCGGCCAGCGCGCTGCCCGCGAGCAGGCCGAGCGACGGCCACGACAGCCACGGCCAGGCCACCCCGCCCTGCACCAGCGCGAACAGCAGCAGCCCGCCGGCGACGAACAGCCCGCCCGCGCCCGCCCAGTCGATGCTGGGCCGCCGGGCCGGACGCTCCCGGTGCTCGGCCAGGTGCCGCACGATGAGCAGCAGCGCCGCCGCCCCGATCGGCACGTTGACCAGGAAGATCCAGCGCCAGTCCGCGTAGCCGGCGAAGAAGCCGCCGAGCAGCGGCCCGGCGACGGCCGCGGTCGCCCACACCGACGACAGCGCAGCCTGGATCCGCCCGCGTTCCTTGAGCCCGTACAGGTCGGCGGCGACGGTCTGCACGGTGCCCTGGATGGCGCCGCCGCCCAGGCCCTGGACCACCCGGAAGGCGATCAGGCTGGCCATGTTCCAGGCGCCCGCGCACAGCAGCGAGCCCACCAGGAACGCGACGATGCCGACCACCAGCACCGGCTTGCGGCCGAAGGTGTCGGCGAGCTTGCCGTACACCGGCAGCGTCACCGTCACCGCCAGCAGGTAGCCGGAGAACAGCCAGGAGAAGAGGGAGAAGCCGCCGAGGTCGCCGACGATCTGCGGCACCGCGGTGGAGATGATGGTGGAGTCCATCGCGGCCAGCGCCATGGCGAGCATCAGGGCCGCGACCACCGGGCCCCTGCGGGGAGTCGGGCCGGCGTCGCGCACCGCCCGCGCACCGCTGGTCCCCGTCGCGTCGTGCGCCTGACCGGACATCACCGTTCCCCCCTCGCCCCGTCCCCGCCTGCGTCCGTGTACACGACACCTTTTCACGGCCGTCCGCCGGCTGCTCCGTACGGGTGGAGACGACCCTGAGAGCCGTATGAGACCCAGGTAGCAGTCCCCTAGGGGGAGTGACCTACTTTCGGCTCCCCCGGGTTCGTGCTGCCGGATGACGATCCGGCCTTATGCGCTCCCTACTGTCATAGGGCGGGGTGGGACGCCCCACTCCGGTGCCGGGGTGGGGCTAGCCCCACCTTCAGGACGGAGACCCGCCCCATCGCGGCCGGCGTCCCGCACCAGCAGGCTGAGACGTACGCCGGAACGTACGGCTCACCACCCGTCCCGACCCCACGAGACCAGGAGACACCAGTGACAACGGCCATGACGATTCCCACGGCTGGGGGCAGCGGAGAACGTTCGGCCGTCGCCGCTGCAGGCCGCTCCGTGACCAAGGCGTACGGCATGGGCGAGACCCGCGTGCTCGCGCTGGACGCCGTCGACGTCGACATCGCGCGTGGCCGGTTCACCGCGATCATGGGCCCCTCGGGCTCCGGCAAGTCCACGCTCATGCACTGCCTGGCCGGTCTGGACACCGTGAGCGAGGGCCGGATCTGGATCGGCGACACCGAGATCACCGGCCTGAAGGACAAGCGGCTCACCAAGCTGCGCCGCGACAAGATCGGCTTCATCTTCCAGTCGTTCAACCTGCTGCCGACGCTGAACGCCGCGGAGAACATCACGCTGCCGATGGACATCGCCGGCCGCAAGGTGGACCGTGACTGGATGGACCGCGTGGTGGAGACCGTCGGTCTCGGCGGCCGGCTCAAGCACCGCCCCAACCAGCTGTCCGGCGGCCAGCAGCAGCGTGTCGCCGTCGCCCGGGCGCTGGCCGCCCGCCCCGAGATCATCTTCGGTGACGAGCCGACCGGAAACCTCGACTCCCGGGCCGGCGCCGAGGTCCTCGGCTTCCTGCGCCGCTCGGTCGACGAGCTGGGCCAGACCATCGTCATGGTCACCCACGACCCGGTCGCCGCCTCCTACGCCGACCGCGTCCTGTACCTGGCCGACGGCCGGATCGTCGACGACATGCTCAACCCCACCGCCGACTCCGTGCTCGAGCGCATGAAGTCCTTCGACGGTCGCGGGAGGACCTCGTGACCGTCCTCAAGACCTCGGTGCGCAACTTCTTCGCGCACAAGGGCAGAATGGCGCTCTCCGCGATCGCCGTGCTCCTGTCGGTGGCCTTCGTCTGCGGGACCCTGGTCTTCACCGACACCATGACCGCCACGTTCGACAAGCTCTTCGGCTCCACCGCGTCGGACGTCACCGTGTCGGCCCCGAAGGTCGACCACGAGCAGCACACCGGCCTGCCGGACATGGTGCCCGCCTCCCTCCAGGACAAGCTGACCCACGTCAGCGGCGTCGCCAAGTCCGACCCCGACGTCACCAGCACCGACGTCACGGTCGCCGACGCGAAGAACAACAAGATCAGCCCGTCGTCCGGCGCGCCGACCATCGTCAGCAACTGGGACCCGACCGAGACCCGCGCCGTCGAGCTGTCCTCCGGCCACCTGCCGCAGGGCCCGAACGACGCGGTGCTGGACTCCGACACCGCGAGCAAGCACGACCTGAAGATCGGTGACACGCTGCGCGTCATCGCGGCGCCCGGCGACTTCGACCTCACCATCTCCGGCATCGTCACGTTCAAGACCACCAACCCGGGCGCGGCCGTGGTGTACGTCGACACCGCCACCGCCCAGAGCAAGCTGCTCGGCAGGACCGACGCCTACACCGGCTTCGCCCTCACCGCGGCCAAGGGCGTCACCGACGACCAGCTGAAGGCCAACGTCAAGGCGGCCATCGGCCACTACACGATCGACACCGCGGCCGAGACCAAGAAGAAGGACAAGGACGACGTCGGCGGCTTCCTGAACTTCATGAAGTACGCGATGCTCGGCTTCGCCGGCATCTCCGTCCTGGTCGGCATCTTCCTGATCGTCAACACCTTCTCGATGCTGGTCGCCCAGCGCACCCGCGAGATCGGCCTGATGCGCGCCCTCGGCTCCAGCCGGCGACAGGTCAACCGGTCGGTGCTGATCGAGGCGGTCATGCTCGGCGTCGTGGGCTCGGTGCTCGGCATCGGCGGCGGCATCGGCATCGCCATCGGCCTGATGAACCTCATGGGCAAGGCCGGCATGAAGCTCGACACCTCCGAGCTGACCATCAAGGCCACCACCCCGGTCGTCGGGCTGGTGCTCGGCGTGGTCGTCACCGTCCTCGCCGCCTACATCCCCGCCCGCCGGGCCGGGAAGATCTCCCCGATGGCCGCGCTGCGCGACGCCGGTACCCCGGCCGACGGCAGGGCGGGCCGGATCAGGGCCGCGCTCGGCATCCTGATCTGCGCGGCCGGCGCGCTGGCGCTGATCGGCGCCAGCCAGGCCGACAAGGCGTCGTCCGGCGGCGGCCTGCTGGGCCTGGGCGTGCTCTGCTCGCTGATCGGCTTCGTGGTGGTCGGCCCGCTGCTGGCCGGCGTGGTCGTCCGGGCGGTCAGCGCCGTGCTGCTGCGCTTCTTCGGCCCGATGGGCCGGCTGGCCGAGCGCAACGCGCTGCGCAACCCGCGGCGCACCGGCGCCACCGCCTCCGCCCTGATGATCGGCCTGGCCCTGGTGGCCGGCCTGTCGGTGGTCGGCTCCTCGATGGTGGCCTCCGCCGACGACCAGCTGGACAAGTCGGTCGGCGCGGACTTCATCATCAACGGCGGCGGCAACGGCGCCCAGCCGATCACCCCGGCGGAGAAGGCCGCGGTCAAGCGGGCGCAGAACATCGAGCGGTTCACCGACTACACGATCGTCAACGCCGCGATCACCACGCCCAAGGGCAAGGTCGTCAACGGCGACCTGAGCGCGGCCGACCCGAGCTACGCCGACGACCTGCGGCTGGACACCGTCTCCGGCAAGCTGTCCGACGCCTACGGCAAGGACGCCATGTCCGTGCCGGAGGGCTGGGCGAAGAACAACGGGGTCAAGGTCGGCGACGAGCTGAAGGTCGTGATGACCGGCGGCCGGCCCGCCAGCCTGAAGGTCGGCGCGATCACCAGCGACGACACGACCATCGAGCACGGCTCGATGTTCACCAACATCGCGACGGCCCGCAGCTACCTGCCGGCCGACAAGATGCCGGGCGACTTCATGCTCTTCGCCAAGGCGGTGAGCGGCAAGCAGGACGCGGCCTACGCCTCGCTCAAGGCGGCCGTGAAGAACTACCCGGAGATCGACGTCCGCGACCAGGCCGACTACAAGGACCTCATCCACAAGCAGGTCAACCAGCTGCTCTACATGATCTACGGCCTGCTGGCGCTGGCGATCATCGTGGCGGTGCTGGGCGTGGTGAACACGCTGGCCCTGTCGGTGGTCGAGCGCACCCGCGAGATCGGCCTGATGCGGGCGATCGGCACCTCGCGCCGCCAGCTGCGGCGGATGATCCGGCTGGAGTCCGTGGTCATCGCCCTGTTCGGCGCGCTGGTCGGCCTGGGCCTGGGCCTCGGCTGGGGCGCGACCGGGCAGAAGGTGCTGGCCTCCCAGGGCCTGCAGATCCTGCAGATCCCGTGGGGCACGATCGTCGCGGTGTTCATCGGCTCCGCGGTCGTCGGCCTGCTGGCCGCGCTGCTCCCCGCCTTCCGGGCGGGCCGGATGAACGTGCTGAACGCCATCGCGACGGACTGATCGCGACGGTCTGACCGACGTACCAGGAGTGCGCCCGGTCCCGCCCGTCCTGCCCCGGCAGGATCCGGCGGGACCGCGGCCCGGGCCCGGCCCCGGAGTGCGGTTCGCCCGCGCTCCGGGGCCGGGCCTTTGCGGGCAGGGGGCAGGGCGCGGCCCGCCGCGGCCGTTCGCGTCGTAGGCTGGACGCACCCCCGGCCCGTGACACGTGTCGGGCGCTTCGCGTTGCCCCCCACCGCACCCCTGGGACGGAAATGAGTCTGAACGGTCTGGTCGGCGTCGTCACCGAGGACGCCGCCCTCGCTGAAGCCGTGGCGGCGGCCACCTCCGGCACCCGTCCGCAGGTCGACCTCGTGGGCCCGCCCGCCGCCCGCCCGCTGGCCGTCGCCGCCCTCGCCGCCCGCGCGGGACGGACCGTCCTCGCGGTCACCGCGACCGGCCGCGAGGCCGAGGACCTGGCGGCGGCGCTGCGCAGCCTGCTGCCGCCGGACGGCGTCGTGGAGTACCCCGCGTGGGAGACGCTGCCGCACGAGCGGCTGTCCCCGCGCAGCGACACCGTCGGCCGCCGCCTGGCGGTGCTGCGCCGGCTCGCCCACCCCCGCGCCGACGACCCGTCGGCCGGCCCGGTGCAGGTCGTCGTCGCCCCGATCCGCTCGGTGTTGCAGCCGCAGGTCAAGGGGCTCGGGGACCTGGAGCCGGTGTCCCTGCGCACCGGCGTGAGCGCCGACCTGGGGACGGTCGTCGACGGCCTGGCCGCCGCTGCCTACTCCCGGGTGGAACTGGTCGAGAAGCGCGGCGAGTTCGCGGTGCGCGGCGGCATCCTGGACGTCTTCCCGCCGACCGAGGAGCACCCGCTGCGGGTGGAGTTCTGGGGCGACGACGTCGAGGAGATCCGCTACTTCAAGGTCGCCGACCAGCGGTCCCTGGAGGTCGCCGAGCACGGGCTGTGGGCGCCGCCGTGCCGCGAGCTGCTGCTGACCCCCGAGGTCAGGCGGCGGGCCGCGGAGCTCGCCGAGCGCCACCCCGAACTGCGCGAGCTGCTGGACAAGATCGCCGAGGGCATCGCGGTGGAGGGCATGGAGTCCCTCGCGCCGGTCCTGGTCGACGACATGGAGCTGCTGCTCGACGTGCTGCCGGCCGGCTCGATGGCCGTGGTGTGCGACCCGGAGCGGGTCCGCACCCGGGCGGCGGACCTGGTGGCGACCTCGCGGGAGTTCCTGGAGGCGTCCTGGGCGGCGTCGGCCGGCGGCGGCGAGGCGCCGATCGACCTGGGCGCGGCGTCGCTGTGGTCGATCGCCGACATCCGGGAGCGGGCGCGGGAGCTGGGCACCCTGTGGTGGTCGGTGAGCCCGTTCGCCGCCGACGAGGAGGGCGCGCTCACCGACGACGGCGACACGCTGCGGCTGGGCATGCGCGCCCCCGAGCTGTACCGGGGCGACACCGCCCGCGCGCTCGCCGACACCAAGGGCTGGCTCGCCGACGGCTGGCGCACGGTGTTCGTCACCGAGGGCCACGGCCCGGCGTCGCGCCTGGTCGAGGTGCTCGGCGGCGAGGGCATCGCGGCCCGCCTCGACGTCGAGCTGGCCGACCTCGCGCCGTCCGTGGTGCACGTGGCGACCGGCTCGATCGAGCACGGCTTCGTCGACCCGGCGCTGCGGCTCGCGGTGCTGCCCGAGACCGACCTGTCCGGCCAGAAGTCCTCCACCAAGGACATGGGGCGCATGCCGTCCCGGCGCCGCAAGTCGATCGACCCGCTCACCCTGGTCGGCGGCGACTACATCGTGCACGAGCAGCACGGCGTGGGCCGCTACGTGGAGATGGTGCAGCGCACCGTGCAGGGCGCCACCCGCGAGTACCTGGTGGTGGAGTACGCGCCGGCCAAGCGCGGCCAGCCCGGCGACCGGCTGTTCGTGCCCACCGACCAGCTGGAGCAGGTCACCAAGTACGTGGGCGGCGAGGCGCCGTCGCTGCACCGGCTCGGCGGCGCGGACTGGACGAAGACCAAGGCGCGGGCCAAGAAGGCCGTCAAGGAGATCGCCGGCGACCTGATCCGGCTGTACTCCGCGCGGATGGCCGCCCCCGGCCACACCTTCGGCGCCGACACCCCCTGGCAGCGCGAGCTGGAGGACGCGTTCCCCTACGCGGAGACGCCCGACCAGCTGACGACCATCGCCGAGGTCAAGGAGGACATGGAGAAGTCGGTCCCGATGGACCGGCTGATCTGCGGCGACGTCGGCTACGGCAAGACCGAGATCGCGGTGCGGGCCGCGTTCAAGGCGGTGCAGGACGGCAAGCAGGTCGCGGTGCTGGTGCCCACCACGCTGCTGGTGCAGCAGCACTTCGGCACCTTCTCCGAGCGCTACGCCCAGTTCCCGGTCAACGTGCGGGCGCTGTCCCGGTTCCAGACCGACACCGAGGCCAAGGCGGTGCTGGAGGGCCTGCGCGACGGCTCGGTGGACGTCGTCATCGGCACCCACCGGCTGTTCTCGTCCGAGACCAAGTTCAAGGACCTGGGCCTGGTCGTCGTCGACGAGGAGCAGCGGTTCGGCGTCGAGCACAAGGAGCAGCTGAAGAAGCTGCGGGCCAACGTCGACGTGCTCACCATGTCGGCCACCCCGATCCCGCGCACCCTGGAGATGGCGGTCACCGGCATCCGCGAGATGTCCACCATCACCACGCCGCCCGAGGAGCGGCACCCGGTGCTGACGTTCGTCGGACCGTACGAGGAGAAGCAGATCGGCGCGGCGATCCGCCGCGAACTGCTGCGCGAGGGCCAGGTCTTCTACATCCACAACCGGGTCGAGTCCATCGACCGGGCGGCCGCGCGGCTGCGCGACATCGTGCCCGAGGCGCGGATCGCCACCGCCCACGGGCAGATGGGCGAGTCGCAGCTCGAACAGGTCGTGGTCGACTTCTGGGAGAAGAAGTTCGACGTGCTGGTGTCCACCACGATCGTGGAGTCCGGCATCGACATCTCCAACGCCAACACCCTGATCGTCGAGCGCGGCGACACCTTCGGCCTGTCCCAGCTGCACCAGCTGCGCGGCCGTGTCGGCCGGTCCCGCGAGCGCGGCTACGCCTACTTCCTGTACCCGCCGGAGAAGCCGCTCACCGAGACCGCACACGAGCGGCTGGCCACCATCGCCCAGCACACCGAGATGGGCGCCGGCATGTACGTCGCGATGAAGGTCCTGGAGATCCGCGGCGCGGGCAACCTGCTGGGCGGCGAGCAGTCCGGGCACATCGCGGGCGTCGGCT
>Ga0136643_10015714_pt1 | contig 11373 bp, 5 predicted proteins | sample TergutLab28metaG_FD_96883 | JGI IMG/M metagenome (GOLD analysis project Ga0136643, IMG submission 96883) | Labiotermes labralis P1 segment gut microbial communities from Petit-Saut dam, French Guiana - Lab288 P1 (version 3) (version 3) | ecosystem: Host-associated > Arthropoda: Insects >... | reverse complement strand
TATATATATATATATATATATATATATATATATATATATATATATATATATACATATATACACGCGATTTCATGTTACAAACTTGAGTCAACTTGACCGAAGGAATTCTACTTAAAGCTCTGTTTTTTTTTAATTCGCAATATTTATGTTATATATTATTACACTTGAAACAAAATTTGTTGTACGGGACGATTTTACATGCCACAAGAAAACGAAAGTTTGCACAGATGCCTGTAGTACAGTATTCATTTCCGCTGACAAGTCACGATTATCTCTGGGATGAATACAATGTTCTGTCTAATGAATTCCGGTGTTGATGCGGCCGCTCCGTACAGTCTTTCTCTCACTGTCAGCTAGCACCGTGTTTAAGGATGTGTGTGGAGTTTTAATTACTCTCCCACTCTCCCGTTCTTCTTGTAACAGAATGTTAAAACAGAGATTCGACTGTTTGTGTGTCTCAATTAAACGCTAAACTAACACTGCCATTTGACATTGTAGTTCAGAAGTAATTAAAAATCTCATTCATAAGTCGGATAGAAGGATGTTAATTTACTGTAAAAACGGTTGTTTGCGTTTCTGTCTGTTTTTACGTGTCTTAATATAATTACAGAGCTTGGGGTTGCTCCTCTTCCCAGAAGTTCTTATTTCGTTGAAATATATCGTCTTAGAAAATATTACAGAAAGGCAAATTTGTCCGTACACACGTCGTAAAGGCGTATGGGGGAGTGGATATTTAACTCCACTAATTCTTAACCTCGGCACTAGGTGGAGGAAGGTGATCTGAAAGTGTTGTGTATTGCCTAGTTTAATCATTCTGTCACCTTATCGGACACCATATATGTTTCAACAGCTATGTCTTTAATGCAGGTTTTAGTTTTCCGCAGCTTTTTAGCTGAGGATTCCGTCCTTCTGGCATACTACGCCCTGCCACTGGGTAACTTGTTACCGACGTTTCGAAACAACGTATTGGTCTTATTTTAAAGAGTGTGTCTTTAAATGTCTTCTTTGATAAATCTACCTTCGAATATAATGCCAACACCGTGTCTCGAAACGTTGGGAGCAAATTATCCACAGATACAGCGTAATGTCCCATAAGGACATAATCTATATCTTTAATATAGAAAAACGACTACATTTTACAAAGACCTGTGTAGTGTATCCATTTATAATCGGTCATTAATTTTTACAGCAGTTTCGTGTTATGAAATGTTCGTGTGACAGTCATTCCACATTAAATAAGAAAAAAATTCATTCGGTTCAAAAATAAGTGTGAGTCTTAAACTGAAGCCAAAAGCTTTGCTTTACCACACCATTTGAAAGCGAAGAAAACTAACCTACATGACGGTATATTAAAACGACATGAAACATTGTTTCCTTAGGATCAGATATTTTCTTTGCATATGTTCCACGGCATGGTTGTGGTTGAATAAAATTGTAATGTGACTATATTTATCCTCTCATATATTTCTTTCCTTTTTATTTGAGCATGGAGGCAGAAGTGTAAGAAAAATATGTGAGAACGAATAAGAAAATGAAATGCGTTAACAAAATTTACGATCGAGCTTATTTCCAACACTCGTACATGTTTTGCCCACGGGCGTCGGAAGTTAAATGAAAGAAGGCACCACGTTGGTTGGCTGGTGTTGCATCGTGGGAAGCCTGGCCTAGATGAATATAGTTTTATACGTGGAGTGTGAGGTGGAGGAATTGCTTGGAGTAGAAGGGTAAATCAGAATGATTTATTAGGCGAGAAACAATGCTGCAAATTATTGCCCGCAGGATCCTGTCGCTTACATGCAGACGTAGACGCGTGCGTTAGACAGGATATAGCAAGGGAACAGAAATGAAGTCCGTTGCGCAGTTGTAAGTGCCGAAGTTATTGGGGTCTCCTTCAGAATCTGTAATCCACAGCAAGCGTAAGGAATGTTGCAAGGGACACAGTACTACAGTCGGAGCAGCGGGAAGGGGATTTATTTTTATGTTGTGTAGAATCGGTTTAATTTAGTTTATATATTTCCATTCAAAATTTCTTTCCTTTGTCTGGTGAAGCCATCCCTACCATCCCGTGTCAGTCCTCAATCTTATTTCGTTCTAGTTTGTTCGAATCTGATAAACCGCAGGCACTATTATACCAGAAGACTTGGATGGCAGAAGACGTTCATGCGCATGTGTGTAGAAGGTAACGTGTACATAATGGTGTAGGTGAGGTGCACAGGATGAAAACAAGAGAGTAGTAGAAATAGACTGTTATTAATATGACCAACTAGATGCATTAATCTCTCAAATTTATTTTTTGGAATAAAACTCTACATGTTTCGGACAGTTCCTCTGTCCATCATCTGGAGTTTTTCACTGGACACACAGCAATGGTATTTGTTATAAAAGTTTGCTGACAGTTTGCTGGCAGGATCAGGACGGATCTCAGTTCCGTCCTGATCCTGCAGGCAAGCTGTCCGAAACATGTAGTGTTTTATTCCAAAAATAAATTTTAGAAATTAGTGCATCCAGTTAGTTTTGTTATAACAAGACTGCCACTACTTATCTAACAAAGCAACATCTTCTTACAGCTCGGAAAAGATAATTTTTTTAGTAAGAAATGAAGTACTTTGTGTCGGATTCGCGCCTCCTAACGTCTTTAGCTTAATTTTCACGCTATATATGAGTAAATATTGGTTTGCGTATTCATGGGACAATATAAGACGAAATACATTTCGATGTGCCTGGAACAGAAAGTAGTGTTGCACATCCCAACTTCAGCAGTTACCAATCGGCTCTGTGTTTACAATCTGTACTCATCGCGCTGCTTCCATTCATAAGAGTACCACAAAAAATAGGTACACATTGCCTTCAGTAACATACAAAATAAACAATACCGTAATCCTTTATGCCTCGATACAGTTTCCTTTAATTCAAAATTTGTACATTTGGGAAGAATAATATTAACAGACAAGACGTGCTGCAACTGAACTTAGTACACACAAGAAATTTTCTGCTTGAAAGTATGCATCATCTAAGCTGCCTCGTAAATCTACAACATGTTAAAATGTAATTTTCGAATTTGCCGCCGCAGTTTTCGTATACAAAAAAATTTATGACCATGTATATTGCTGCTTTGATTCGCAGTAACGCAGTACAAATACATAAAGAAATAAACACTCAAGTACATAAACGCGATTGTGTACTCTTAAGGAATCTGTTCTGAATGCAAAGAATAACTCGGCAATTTAAACATTTATAGTACTAAATACTGTAATTGTTACTGTACACGATTTCCTGTATTTATCTGACACGAAATTTGCGAATTTTAACTTGTTTATCCATTTACTTGAGAATGTTTTAGTGCAATATTTAAACTGTAATTACTTTACAAATTTGCAAGCTGTAGTTATGTTTTGATTGAAGTATTTCAGGACGTCTTCGTGAAGGTTGCAATATTTTCCGTTGTTTGTTTTGGAGTTACTTTGAAGAAAGGACAAATATCCTGTCCAGATCAAAATTCTAGTGAATTAAGAAACTAGAGTTCAACCTTCGTAGATGAAAGGAATCTCTCTTATTGACAGGACACGTGGCTTATTTGCTACATGCAACAAATCAGTGGCGTGGCGAGCTTTGACATTGTACATAATACTGCACTAATCGCTATAAGTTCGTTACGTTGTTTATTGTCGCACTGTATCCCTAGATATTTTCATATTAAAATTTCGTATTATTTAAATAGCAGGTAGATGGAATTGTACCGGGAGTCTGCCTTTCAACTGCAGAAATTACTTTATACCGAATTATATAAGGAAATGTTGACTGAGGGAAGTGATGGGGAAGTGACATACGTGACCAGCTTACAGTACAATGTTCACTGTCGGAAGTGATGGGGAAGTGGCATATGTGACCAGTTTACAAAACAAAATCTGCAATTTTCTTCACAAAATCAATAAGCGCCTTGCTTCTTACGTGAGGTTCAGAAAAATACTTTTATCAGCTGCATTAAAAATTCATATACATGTTCCTTACTAAGTCATAAAACCTGTACTATTTATGTGTGTAATTGAAAGTTCTTAATGTTTCTCAAATCGTCTTGAAGCTGGTTGACAGACTGCTCATGTCGTCCGTGTCATTGCCTTCAGAAGTACAATATTTGGAATGCTTTATGAACTTATTCTCACGTATCCTTTTGATGTAATGTGCAAACAATTAGTGTTCTCAGACTCTATAACTGACGGAGTACGGAATGTTACATTTTGTGGTAGTAAATTAGTGGGTTGGTTGTTGAACGTTAGGAGATAAGTGTTACAATAAATTTATACCTATATCTGCAGTGTAGAAATGTTCCACTATTCGTCCCTTCTGGTCTGAATACAGGGCCAGAAATGTCCTCCAAAATGCCGAAACGCATCTACGAAGTTACAAGTATTGAGTATTAGAACTTTCCTCCTGGAAAATCGTGAAATGGCAAACGGTTTTGGACCTTCTTTTCTATTCATTTTCTTATGTTTACTTTCCGTAGCGTGCCATAAGCGAGGAATGGGAAGAGGGCAAGCAATTTTTTGCCGCACAAAACAGATAATCACTTTCACGATACATTTACGACACCATACATGAAAGTTATTTCTTCATTTCACGAACAATCCAACACTGTGCTTGCGAATGAAACCGAATGGCTAATTTTGCAAGATACGAAGAAAATAAGTGAACATGTTTGACACTCAGAGGACTGTGCGTCGTGGTATATTCTTATAATAAAACCAACAAGATGCACTAATTTCTCAAATTTATTTTTGTAGTAGAACTCTACATGTTTCGGACAGGTTTTCTGTCCGTCATCAGGAGTCTAGCACTGTACACACAGCAACACATGCTGACTGCTTGCTAGCAAGCAGTCAGCATAACCTGCATGACATATCATACAGTACAAGACTTCTGATGATGGACAGAAAACCTTTCCGAAACATGTAGATTTCTACTACAAAAATAAATTTGAGAAACCAGTGCATTTCGTTAGTTTTATTATAAGAAGTGAACATGTATACAAAACTTTGGCAGACTTACTCACTCGCAAGGCTAAACAAGAGTTCAATACTTTGTTTAAACTTTCAAACTTTCATGAATAGACGCCAAATTTCGAAATGACATTTTACATTTATTTTAGGTCAGAGTTTCTGGAGCTGTACTATGAAGGACAATCGTTATTTATTTTAAGTGCTGAAGCCATTAGAAGGCTGTAATAGAAGTCGGGGAGTGGCGGGTCGTTGGTTTCAATGACACGTTAAAAGAATGGACGAAACAAGGACGTAGGACGGAAGGAAGCCCACTTAGTGCTGGTTTCCAGTTTACTGAGATGGAGAGTATGCAATTTCCGAGAATGGAACGTTGCAATTAAAACAAGCGCCTAACAGCAGACAAGCTGCGACAGCCTTCTCCATTATGGTTTTAAAGTATTGCTAGACCATTATATATTGCCATGGCTGTCCGGAACAGCTGAATGTTCAGTACTGTTTTTATGTGACACAAAGTTTGTATCGCAAACCCTGACTTCTGTTGTGTGTTGTCTCTCGCAACAGTATAATATGCCTATTAATAGACTGCATATAAATCGATTCAGACAGGATTCATCATCCGACTGAAGTCGTTGCATTAATTATTTTACTTCTCATTTGAAATTACAACGTGTTTACAAAATGTACTTCATTTCTTGGGTTTATCAAGTGTAAGAAGGGGATAATGTGTAATGTATTAATTTATTAGTTTAAAGTCATTAAAATGTATTATATTTGATATTATTTCAGCATTACTATGACATTTGACAATAATACGTCACTGCAATACGCTGCTGACGCTATTACGTGAGGATAGATGACGTACATGTACGCCAAACTCTTGAAACACATCAAAAAATTTCCGCGGAATCCTAATCTTCATAGTTACCGCTGTAAGAACCTCAAATCTCACGCAGGATCCCATACATAAACATTACACTCTTTAACTTAAAGATGCAGAACGTTGCTTCGAGACGGTGGTATTTGTCTACCAAATTACAGAGTGCCACCTGCCAGAACACGTTAATGTTTTAAAAAGAATGTAAAATGAATTGGACTATTTGATTATATATCTACAGAAACGGACGTAATATTTGGGGACAGAATGTCTGCTTGTCAGAAGCACGACGCTGGCTTATTTCACTTTATTTTTCCCACCTTCTTTGACTACCAGGCTCATCATTAAAAGGAATGACAGAATTTCTTTCCGCAAACAATATTACAGAGAATCCTGAAAAATACTCACTGCTGTGTGTGATGTGCTACTGGAATTTGTAAAGTATCGCTGATGAAGATGATACAGTGTCGAAATATACGGAGCGAAGTTAAATTAACGGATGAAGCATGATGCCGTCCTCATTTTCTGCGTGAACGTGAGGCTTTTAAACTACTATTATTTGAAACTTCAAATTGTTACTACAAAATTAACCTGTTATAATGAGGACTGTCATTAGGTCCGAAACACTGAAATATTTTGAAAGGTTTGCAGTAATTAATTCTGAATATATCAGAGAAGAATAAAAAATACTGTCTCCAGATAACGAAGTTATACAGGACGTTCGAAGTTACTGCGCGGTTGCTGTAAACACAGTGCTTACTTTGTGACGTAAGATGTGGCAGAAACTGTTAGGGTGTGGTGACGCGGCACCCCAACTGCGCCTTGCGTATCATGAGCAAAATATTAGGCAGCAGACAACAAAATAAATTTGATAAGTTCCATAAACTTCGCAGTGCGCGGCACGGCCCACGTGTTCAGAATCGCAACTTGTACTGGACTGTGCTCTAGGACGTCACGAGTTTCTAATTGTCCGCGACGAACAAATTGTTAAGCAATTGTGTACTTAACAGTAAAAAAAGAAAATACTTTGATTTTAACTGTTGAAAACCAAACAGCGTCTCAGTAATATAGTTCGAGTGCCTCTCACAGTTAAGAACCCTGTTTACGTAAGAAAGACCAACCTGTTAATGTTGTGCAGGAGAATATACGCCGCCTGTTTCCATAACCGTACTAAATCAATAAATGTACTCTATGGGCACAGTTGGGAATTCTTGAACAATGAAGCATATAGTAGCTTTGGTTACTAATTTGTCTGTAGGATTAAATTAATTCTGTTAATTAACTGCATAGTATATCTTGTAAAAGACCTAGAACTATAGATCTCAACAATGAGGCGGCTTAGACCCGTGTTGAGCTGTTGCACCACATAAAAGGAATGTTACAGCTGCTGTAAATTCCCATACAAATGAAGTCAAAAATTTACAGAGCCTCCTAATCTTTAGGCTTAATGACATCACAGTCTCGGAAAATGTGATGGATGCTAATGGATCGTAAAGAAGCGATGAGCAATGACTTCGTACATAACTTAAGTAGCAGGTCACAACTTCAAAAGCATCCTTTTGGTACGCCTGCCATTGTGGCAGACGCTTTCGGTCTCTTCCCTTTTTGTTCACATGGCGACTTCCTTTCACCCCAGCAACTTACTATTCGACTCATTGCTTAAGAAGGGGACCTTCCATTCCAGTGGGCGGCTTAGCTGACCGAAATACTTGCCTATTCGCTTTTTTATACCATGCCAGAGAGAGAATCCCGAGATGGAACTTTCGTGTAGAGAGGGACGTGCCCCTAAAAGGACTGCAATATGATGGAACAAACTGTTTATATGAAGCGACACTTCCACGGAGAGGACTGGGGTCCGAGAAGGGATGCTGGCTAGTAGATGCTAGGAGCGTGAATTCAAAGATATGAACCCCTGCATATATATAAACGTTAGAGGTTTGTAAGAGGACGAACCTGTATGCATTACGATAGTATCTTTGATGAAAGTGGCCCATTGTGTGGGGTGAACGAAGGAACTTTTCACTGGCACGTGTAAGAAAATTACTTGTGAAGTCCCACTTCCATCGTGGACACCGAAATGTATAGCGTAATATTAAAGGAGGGAAACTTTAGACATCCAGTCCAGTTTAATATAAGGAATATTCAATAAAAACTGATTGCATGTAAGTCCAGTATAGCCGTGTATATTCAGAAGTCTTCCGCTCAAATTGGAGTCGGACTGGACACCACAGTATTCTGATCTTCACATGTACTTTTACTCTTTCGTTCTGGGCTTGAATAACTAAAAACGTTGTGTCCTTGATACAGTGTTGTTGCCTGTAGGCCTGTGTGGTTAAAGGGTCACCATATTTCATAACACGAAATTTTTCGAAACAACCGCAAAAGTCGGAAACATTCATTATTTTATTATGTCTTTCGTATGAAAGTTGATTTTATAATTTACTGCGTTTCGTTTTTGAAGTTACGCGATAACTTTTTTATAACATAAAATGTAGAACAAATTAGTTGTTTTATCCTAATTTGTCGTTATCCCACGCAGGTGAATTAGAAGTGAATTGAATCAGATTAAACGACCGTTGTGTCACAACGGTAACACGTATGACGCTGTCAAGCCTGAATGGCCTTGCGTAATGAATTTTATCGTCATAAATTATACTTAAACCAAAAACCATGAAAAAAAATTCCAGCAGAGCTTTAAAAAATGGTCTTAATTGGCCGATGCGTATGCTCCATCCTGCGGGAAATGAACCCAGAACCCTGTGATTCACATATGTGTCATTACGCTTTAAATGGTTATTAACGAGTTTAATACTCAATACTATGTAACAGATATGATTGTGAAGGTACAACAACCGCTCTATCTAAGTAAAGGTAAAGCAGCCCCATTACAGGCCTGGAAAGGCCCAGAGGGTTCCAGGAAGTTAAGGCTCCCAGATTTCGTGACAACGGCACGGGATGGGTGTAAGGTTATCAGCCTTACGCACCGGCCGCTTTTACCCCCAGGAAATACTCCTGGTACTCATTTCTGTTAGAGGCTGAGTCGACCCCAGGGCCATAGTGCGATCGGAAAGATTTTATGTCAATGAAGAATCCATTGACACTAGCTGGGATCGAACCAGCGACCTCCCGATTTGTAGCACAGCACCTTAACCACTGTGCTACCGCGGTCCCCGCTCTATCTAAGTACCTAGGTGAAATACTCGTATATTTTCTTCCATCTTCACAATAGGCAAATATGCAGTATAATGGAAAAAATCAAGCTTCTTTTCCCCCAGAGAAGGAGGTCCACAAAACTACTATGTATGAGGCTGGGTCGGATTCAGTTTTTTTGCTGTCGGCGATGAGGAATTCTACCAGCGTTTCTACCGCTAAACAGATTCCATAAGAATAGACCTGTACTGTATACCAGAGTTTGGATATGGTTTCTATAGACGGTCTATTAGAGAAAGGTACTGCCAAGAGTTAATGCGTCAATACATGTTCCTTCCCTCCAGTTTCCCCACCAAGACCCTATACACCCCCACCCCCCTCTCCTCATCCATACGCGCCACATGCCCAGGCCATCTCATTCTTTTCTGATTTTATCACCCGTACAATATTGGGTGAGGAGTACAAATTATTTAGATCCTCGTTATGCAATCTCCTCCATTCCCCCGTTACCTCGTCCCTCCTAGGTCCAAATATTCTCCTCAACACCATGTTCTCAAACACCCTCAAGAACAACAGCTATACAAGTAAATAACATTAGACACTTTTTTAAATTAGTGTCGAAGTTTTCAGAATTACGGCAGAACTTCACTTATCCTGACGCCGGTTATTCGAATCGCCTTGGCCCTTCGAGTAAATTTGTCGAGAATTCTACAAAAGTAACTTGCCTTGAAATTACCGGTTATCGGATCTAGTTTAGTGTTATGGCTTCTGTAATTTCAAATCACGCGTGAATGCCATGTTTAGAAGCAGATACATACCGCACATAACAACAGCCGAAATTCAAACTGCCAATGTAGCCTATTTTCCAGGAAAAATTCAATTATCCGGATTTTCTTCATATCCTGTTGGCTGTTCGTCACAATTAATCTGGATCATTGGCGTTCTACTGTCTTCCATAATTCAAAGACTAGTTTCGTTTCTGAGTAAAACTACGGTCTCCTGTGTAAGCAATTACAACGTAATTTCTTGCACTGATTTGCGCAAGGTGTTTTCCAGATAAATATCCACGACTTTTAAATATTACCTTACATCTTTCTATTAGGATAATGCACCTATTTAAAGTCTTCCTCTTCAGTTCTAAACGGATTGGATCTCCTAATATTTTCCGATTCAGAAATAGATCTAAATTATAAATCCTTAGGCATGCAATACCAGACCTCTTTTGACAGATAATCGATACATCACAAGGCACACACGTGTCAAACAACGTAGAAAAAGCGGATATAATACATGCCTTAAGCGGACTTGGAACCCGCGTTTTTAGTGTGGTATTGTCACGGTCGCATGGACCAAGGCTGCATGTCTGCAGGGAAATGGCTGCAAATATTAAAGCAAATGCTGAGTTCAACCCAGATCCTTGAATGGAAAATGTACTTCAATTTTGAAACTTTCTTCGAATGAATGAAGTTTGAGTCTTAGTTCACAGACCGAGGAAATTCTGTGTCATTCGCATTTATGTTTTTTGACATGCAGTAGACATAATTACTACTTAGTATACTACTTGCACATACGTAAGTGAAATTTGGAACACGGCTGTCGTGTACCTTTTCCTGTAAACTTAGTCATGTTGAGATAAAGTATAAATCTTAGAGGGAAGTCATAAAATTATTTCTATCCGCACCTGGTACGTGCATTTGCGCAGGTGTTTGTGCATGCTTCATGCGGTGTCGTAACGTGAAAATTTATGACGGCTATAACTCTTGTCATTTGTGTGGCTGTTGATGTCACTTCTTGTTCGTGAATGTTCGTGTTATCATCAGAATAAGGTAATTATTCAATAGAAACGATCAGCATTATGATAGTTTCGGACTTCCACGTAAGTAGCCAAAACTGGACAGGGTGTTAGCCTGGTTAATCGAAAAGCTAGTTAATCGTAAGAAACGGTAAGCAATTACAAGTAGCAAAATTGCAACGGAGAGTACAAAAGCACCTGTAGCATTTCTAAACAAAACAACGATTGCTCTATTACACATAAAACATACAATGTATATGTTTAGAAGTGTGTAAGAATCATAATAATATTTGGGTCCGGGATAACATAATTACAGTATAGCGACTCGCCACAGGATGGACGGTCAGGAATCGAATCCCGGTGTGAGCGTGATTCTCAGCACCCGTCCAGACGGGCTCTTGGGCCCACCCAGCCTCCTATACAATGGAAACCAGGTCTTACCGGGGGGGGGGGGGGTAAAACAACCGGAACTTGGCGTGGCTCCCACACCCCATCCACACCCGAGTTTAAAAAAAGCGTAGGCTTAAAGCGGCCTTTTTTCTTGGGCTGTCCGGGCTGGGTGG
>Ga0136643_10015711_pt1 | contig 11373 bp, 3 predicted proteins | sample TergutLab28metaG_FD_96883 | JGI IMG/M metagenome (GOLD analysis project Ga0136643, IMG submission 96883) | Labiotermes labralis P1 segment gut microbial communities from Petit-Saut dam, French Guiana - Lab288 P1 (version 3) (version 3) | ecosystem: Host-associated > Arthropoda: Insects >... | reverse complement strand
GAGATACCCTCGCACGTCTTTGTAGTGAGCCGGAGAGCCGTCTTGTTGAAAGATGTAATCATTACTGTCTTCATTCAACTGTGGCATCAGCCAGTTTTCTAATATGTTTCACGGACTTATGAATAAACCTGTAGTTTTATAGTTTTTGGTAGGTCTGGATTTTACGCACAGTGTCAAATTGCCCTGTCATGTATAACCAATCATGCGCATTATATAAATTAGAAGAAACCTAGTCTTGGGGCAGCAGTTCATATGGTGAAACTTTCTCGGTATATTCTGGACAGTATTCATTCTGCACTTGATATAATCATTTTGTAGTCAGACTCATATCCATGTAACAAGATTAGATGGAATACAGCGTCTTTCTGTTTTAGGCCTACTTATATTTCAAATTTTAGCGGGTCTTTTTAATGGTGTAAAGAGCAAGAGTAACCAAACAGTGAAAACTGATGTAATATTAACCTTTTAAGCCGAACGTTTACTTTATTTACCACCTGATTGAACATTTGAAAATTCTGCATAGTGTTCAGTTTGTGATTATGAGAATTGCGTTCAAGTAATCCTTCAGTCTTAAGAAAAGATTTTATTGTTGTGAGAAATTCAGTGTACTTTCCTTCATGTTTTGACCCAATTGGCCATCTTGAGGTAATAAAAACTATGTGCGAAGTACTTGGCAGGAAATTGTCAGCGTGAAGTACAATGAAAAGAAATGAGATGTCACTGTTCCATAAAATGATGGTAGTATGTAAGGTTATGTTACAGAAAGAAATCTTGAAGTAGGAAGTACTGCAGTTGTTTGGAGTTCTGTCTGCCTTACTTTTAGGATGTATGAAATAAGATGCTCGATTTTGGTGTACAGTATTACTTTTTGAAGATTTTGTGCCCATGTGTTTTGTATAAATCTCAGAACAAAAGAGCTATCATTTCCCCGTGCAGCATTAGCTGATTGGGTTTTATAACCGAGATGTAGTGTGTTTACTGCGCGGTACGAGCTGAGTCTTCACATGCAATTCACGTTGACCTGAAACTTTACGTGGTTAAGAAACACTGAATGTTGTCGTACGTTGTATTATGCGCATTGCATTACTCAGAAAATAAAATATTATTACGTGGTATTTATATCGCATATGTAGTATGTTGAGTGTAAGGTACGAACCGAATTTTCACATATAATTTAGGTTTACTTTCGTCTTTGAAGAAATCTTATGCTTTAAACTGTTACCTCTGTTTTTGGTGACATTTAATAAACTTTATATAATGTAATGACGTATGTTACAATTATGTGCAGTGATAACTCAACATGCCAATGTAATACGTAAGTCATTCACGCATTAATAGAAATTTGGTGGGATAGCTTTGTTGACATATCTTGCAAAAGCAGAGTATTTTAAGTAGGTGTGCGATAGGCTTATAACTTCTAATACATTGTGAAGCAGCAGTCGTGCTGGTTTGATTTTGCACAGTAAGACTTTTCGTACAGATCAAACATATATCCTGATTCTCCATTGTTGCAGCAGGTTGAAACCATTAATAATATTATAACTGTCAGCTGCTCCTGTTCGAATGATTACGGCATATCCCTGATGTCTGTCGCAAACTATATCCACAACAATATCACAAGTACATAACACACTGAAACAACTATCAATGTTCCAACAGGTAAAGAAGTATTTTGAACTACAACTATGTAATCTGCGTCACTGTAAAATTGCTTTAAAATAAACGGTGTCAAACCTAATGATTATTTAATTAGGGAAGGGAACTTGTGTTTGTAACATAATTGAAAACGTTTTTGATAAGGTTATGTAATCCATGACTGAATTAAAGGCTCTGTCATCTCTCAAAATATTTCGTAATGTGTGTGCGTGCGTGGGCGCGGGCGTATGTGTGTATGTGTGTGTGTGTGTAATGTCTATAAACGCGAAACTCACAAAAGAAGTGAACTGAACGGAAAGCAAAGTATATCATGTACCTTTGTTCCACAAAGTTGGTAAATTTTGTTCCGCACAGTTGTGACAGCTGGGAATTACTCTTTCGATGGTTCCATTTATGGGCTGTAAAACGATTGGAACCTTTTCACAGAGTGGGCAAAGTTTTGTTACCCAACGCCATGTGAACCCCTGGGAGGATAGAGACCCTTACAATGCAGTGATTGCCTTTCTTTTGTCCCCTTTGGGATCGTATTGTGTTTTTGTAGGGAGAATCGTAAACAGGAGTCCTACATGCAAGGTGTAGGATTCGATAGAGGGAAAACAGGAGGAGTGTTCTTATGCTGACATGAATAAAATTTCTTTTTCAAACAACCAATTGAAATCTGTTCAGAACACGTTTGTACAGAACTAATAAAACAACGGTAGGAGACTTTTGTTCCTAAATTTTCTTTTCGAAATGTTCAGATTTGTTTTACTGTTTGCGATAATTACATTTAAATTTTTATGTAGCAGATGAACAATTGAAATGACTAATAGCTTTAACAGCGTGGTTTTCGGTAGCGTTTCGACTTCCGTTGTACAGTAATAACTTATTTTCATTAAAGTATTATAGAACAGCTAAAAGGTTCCTATCAGAGATTGTCTATTTTAAGAAGCATGAATGTATCTTAACTCTAAAACTTCGCCACCGTATCTCTTTAGAGACAATGAGAATTTTGTGTAAAAATTTCTATAAATTTTACTTGCATTGTGCAATCCTCATAGAAAGAAAGTTTAACGCACGGATAGACATATAGGGACATTATTGCTTAATGTATGTAAGCGTACACCATATACACCATTCGTACCTGCTTGTGAAAACTGGAAGAATGTTTGTCGTCTAAAGTAGTGATTCATCAATATATACAAAATAATTACAAATGATAAAGCTGATTATACCTTTATCATTGTAGACGCTGTAGTGATACTGCGAAAATGATTATAGTATTTTCTTCGAAAGTCCATCTGTGTGTCCTTTTCTAAAAGGTAAAAGGTAAAGTGATACCATTACAGGCCCGGTTTTGCCCAGAGGGTGGGTAGAGGTATAGCTTTACTCTTCCATGACCGCGTCACTAGAAGGGAGTGAGTGGTCAGCAGCACGCCCCGGCCGAACTTTACCCCCGGGAAAGACCCGGTACCCATTTTACAGGAGGCTGGGTGGGCCCCAGGGCCGGTCTGGAAGGGCGGAAAATCTCGTCCCCACCGGGATTCGATCCCGGATTGTATCTTTTTGTAATACTTTTAAATCATTCTGTAAAGTGTAAGTTACAAAAATACAATGATTAGCAAAATGATATAAATTATTCACTAAGCGTTATTATAAATTACATCATGTTGGTACGTAGGGGTTTGGGGTATAGCTCATCGCGTTTTTAACTTCGACGTTCGGCGAATAAGTATTGTCACACACCAGCAACCTCAGCCCTATAGAAAGATTCCTCGATACCCATTGAACGTGACGCTGGGTGGGTCACAAAAAATAAAGTAAAAGTGAAGTGAAACAGTTTGTTTGTTTTTGGCGCGACAGCCCCCATTGGGCCAGGGTCTCCTCATTCACGAGATTTTTAGTTCACACACAACGACATACCACGGTCGGTAGTACTCCTCTGGACGAGTGATCAGCTCGTCACAGAGACCTCTACTTGACAACACACAACCGAAAAACATCCATTCCCCGGTGGGATTCAAACCCACAATCTCAGCAGGCGAACGGCCGCAGGCCTGCGTCTTAGACCGCGCGGCCACAGGGTCCGGAGAAATGAAACAGTAGAGTAAGTAAAATATTGGATATTTGTAAATTTATTTTTAGTGTGTTTCGATCTTTACGTAATGTAGGAAATGAGTGCAAGCTTCGATGTAGCCATGTACATCTTGTGAAAGCCGCATAGAGTTAAGAATGTTTTGAAAATCAGGCACATGTTGTACACAAAACCTACATAAATTCAAGAATATTTTGATAGAAAGGTGCATATAGCATGTGCAAGCAACATACATTTAAGGAGTTTTGATGAATGAGGACGTATGGCATGCATAAAAAACGTAGATTTAAAACTGTTTTGATGAACAGGAACACACTGCATGTGCGAGCAACGTGAAGTTAAGAACGCTTAGATGAACTGGTGTACATACTGAATGTGCCGTTACGTCATTTTTATAATACGTAAGCGGCATGAATTGAAGGACTTTTTTTTTTTAAACGGGGTCGTGTTGGGTGTGCAACCGACATAAATTAGCGAATGTTTCCCTTATTAACGACAAATGTATCATTGAGTGTTTTTTTTTAGTTAGGAAATTTAAAAATAGGTGTGAAGTGATATTTTAGAATAAATGAGTTAAAAACTGAATTTTTGCAATAAAAGTAAGAGCATCTACTTTATTGAAACATTGAAGTAAAAATCGTGTATTTCTATTCTTTTAATAAAATTCTGATTTCCTCGATACGATGTGACCAGGTATGCAATTTTATTGCATCATACGCGACACCAATGTCAGAGGCATAATGAGCGGATGAAAGTTTCAATAGTCCTCACATTTCACTTTAATAAAAATATACATCTCAACTTTATATAAACGTAAAATTTTGAGAGAGAATTTGTATTTGCTGTCGAGCAAAGGAAAAAATGTAGACGTGCCGTACTTCTCGATTAAACGTTTTGCATTATCACTTCAATTATTAACCAACAATTGCACTTACATAAATTCCACATAAAACACTTAAAAACAATTAAAATCATTCCGACATATTTCCATCTTTTTTAGGTTATCATCAGGGATCTATGGTTCTCCTTTCTAAAGTTATATTATAACATTCACAAGTTATAATATAACTTTAGCAAGGAGAAACATAGCTCCCTGATTATGATTTAAAAAAGATCGAAACATGTCGGAGTGATTTTAATTGTTTTTATGTGGAATTTATGTAAGTGCAATTGTTGGTTAATAATTGAAGTGATTCTACGAAATGCACGGTGCAACAATAAGGTTTATTTTTGTATTGTATTTAGGTTGTTTATTCCCTCAGACAGATGATTATGTGCACCGCTCCTCTTTTGTTTGTTGTTTGTATAGTAATAGGGTACGGGTATTATTTCAGAGATGTATTTCAAATTCAGAGGTAAACGTATACATACTTACTTACTTACTTACTTACTTACTTACTTACTTATCCATGGTGCAGAGTCCTTCTTGAGAAGCTAACTGGTTTGCAGCTAGTCAAGAAATTCACCGCATTTCACGGAACCCGAAGGCTCATTACCGCACTCACAAGCGTCCGCCACCTATGTCCAGAGCAAGTATCCCGCATGGGAGTGTTTCTTAACAAAGTTTTTTACAGGGAGGGGTTGTTAGCACCTCGCCCAACCCCCAAGCTGGAGGACTACCCCTCATCGGCTGTCCGCGACTGCTTATTCAATTTATTAGCTGCTACCCTCCTTATCGGAGGCCGTTCCTCTATCCGCAACCTGAGGACGCGCCATATCGTGGTGACAGGGACCCACTACATGGAAATAAACTTAAATAAATTTAAAATAAAAAGCAATTTTTAATTATAACGTAATTTTAGCGTCTGTAAGTCTAAATCAACAATCACAAAAGAAATTACTTGATTCTTTAGACATACAAAAATTTTCACCTTTGTATAGCATGTAAATTTAAAATTCATTTTTATATTTTCCTGTCAACTTGGTGATAACTTTGCGCTATTTTGCATGGTGCACTCGTATACTGCAGGCAGTTCCTATACAACAGTGCGCCGTATCCCATTCTTGTGGTCTTCCAATATTCCTATACGTCAACACACACGCTTCGACTTCCGATGCACGGTTCAAGCTGAATGGTTCTGAATAGGGCTCTTCAGCCTCAAGGATGTACGGGTGACCCTCGGGTGCATCCACCTGAAATCGTTTTCACCCTCATCGTTTTCATCATCTTGAAATTTATTCGAGCCAACCCAGACAACTTCAGAAAACGGACTTCTGTATATCATTTGTATTATTCGGAGCATAAAAATTGCCTTTCCAGTTCCTTATACAGAATTTCGGCTCTATATTGACTCTACAACTTCCTTGGTTTTATACTAAACATGATACTTTTAAACAATTTTGCAACCTGTCACTCAAGAATATTCGATTTCTGACTCGTAATTGCGTTGGATCAAATAGTTTTTTATTTTATTCGGAACAGATACAACTGGCATAATTTTTGTAGTCTATGGTTTACTGAACATAGGCTTCGGAGATCTTTGTGTTATTTGTCAAAGATAATTACTTCCAGCATTCCAGTGCCAGTTGCTAGTTCGAAAACCTGTGAAATAAAATCATGGAACTAACTGAATTTTTATGTACACTTTGATTGTGTCTCAAAGAACAGGGGTTTAAAATCACAGGTTATATTGCTTGGAAGTCTAGGTATAACGACGAGCACGTGAACTCTGTAAACCCGTACGAGAGGCAAAGTAAGTTACGTTTTATTAAGTTCGCGAATGTGACGGGATTTGAAGTGGACTTCTCTTTATGGAGATTTTAGAAGGCTTCAGTTTGAACAAAACGTGACTTTCTCTCCGTTATGAAAAATAATTTTACTTATTTTACGTATTTTGTTTCCTGAAATAGTAGTCAGGCATTTGTTTAAGGCAGATCAACGTTCCTCTGAGGGATCTTCACTCTGGGCTTGTACAAAATGAAACGTTGCATTTAGGAATAAAAATAAATTTTTGTCTCTTCTGCTCTTGTTTTTTCTGATTAGTAAATTCTGACATCATCATCATCATTATCATATGCATGTCTGTGCTTAAAATCAACTCAAATTGAAGCCTCTGTGAAAAATTTATTTTCGCAATTTCTAATATATTATGTACTCAATAAAAGTTACTTTATTGAAGTAAAAATACTCGGAAATGATATACATTGCACCTTTCAGAACGTCTGTTCTCGTGTAGATTTTGCATTTCTTTTTTTTTTTTTTTGGTTGAGGTAACTGCGTGTGAATTGATTATTGACACTGCAGTGTGTATCGGTGTGTGGCAGAAAACGTCATAGTCTAATCTAACACACGGTCTAGGAATTTTTTTGTAGTATGTGAATAAAAAAATGGATATTGTAAGTAGCTTTGCAGACACACCGACGGAATTCGTATCGTCGTTGTGTGTCTCATAAGAGAGTGTCGGACATTTTGTACACGGGAAGAGTAAATCGTTTCCGGGAATATTCTGCCATTTTCTAAAATATTTAATAATTTTCTTACATTTGATTATGTATACACACAATACAGTATAGAGTGAAGCAAAGAGCTGTGTGCGTGGTAGGAAACAGTGCGTAACTTGAGAGTACTCCTGAGTTACACAGCAAGTTGTAGAGTACAACTGAATACAATTCCATAAGAGGAACCGCTAAAAATTTTTTTTTTTGTATTTCTGTACCATTGACTAAGACTGACTGTCTAATTGTTAGGAACGGATAATGAAATGTAAGCTGTAAGTACTGCGAGATTTCCTACCAGGTTCTGTAGCTTGCGGTGGATTGCAGGTTAGGTTCTGAAGGTGGGGGCAGATTGGTTATAATGCTGCCTGCGTCTAAAGGGGAGAAGGAAATATTTGCAAAATGTATAAACCATTGAACTATCTGCAGATAATATAAGTCTGTCCTAAAATATTCATACTCAAAGATAATTTGATGGGCGATAACATTTGTTTCTGAATACAAGCTCCTAATTCTTCATGGAAGTCGCATTCAAACTGTAGCTCGCGGACATGTTGCCAGTGACACACGTTGAGATGGTTGATATGAGAAAACGTCTTGTAACCCTTTATCTGACAACGCCGAGATGGAAAGCCGAAGGAATTTTGAAAACCTACGAGCTGATTATAATGAAGACGTACATCACTTTAAGATTACTTTACTAATTCATTTTATAAAAATGTGCTAAACACAACGATAGCCTAGCATAGGTTTTGTATTGTATTTTCTTACTTTTTTCCTATTATTATCTATATCTTTTCATTGCGCATGGTTTCCAGAAACAGGCACAGGAGAAATCATACCTATACTGATACGTATTGTATATTTGTTCATGGTCCGTTTCGTGTTTTGAATTTCATGTTGCCCACATGCAGACTAAATTTTCGCGAATTTGCCCGCACCACGTAAAGGTTGAGCAGGTCTGATTTTTGGTACCATACTGATTAGCAGTTGATAGAGAAATAAACTGTGTGTAATTTAGATAGATCCTGTAGAAACATTTGCAAAGTAATTCGACCGAAATTGCGTATTTTCTCTCATATAAATTAAATTAATTTTTTGTAGTGTTAGAGTCACAGTAACAAGAATCTTAAGGGTCAAGAATAATAATTCGCCACAAATGTAATAACATGATTGCTGAAATTATTTTTTTCAAGATAATTGTAGTATCGTTTGTTTGTTTTCTGTATTGTTGGTATTCATTACGCCCTTTTTTCTCTTTCCTTTTGTCGAAACCTAGTGATTCTGTAGACACACTCCCGACCACGCCCATACTGTTTACATTTAACAATCCGTGTGTTATTTGTCACAATTGGGAGGATAAATTCGGCGTCGTATGTAATCATGCCTTTTATCTGAAACATATTTTCAGACTTCGTACTTATCAAAGATTTAAAAATGTGGGGTTTAAACTTTCTTCTTAATTCTCCTTGAGGGTGTCGAACTCTTACATCTTTACAAGGTCTCCATCTCCAGAACACAAAACTGTGAAGAAAGGAAATTAGGTTGAAACATAACTTGCCGCAGTATTCTGTCATGTCATCTTATTGAAAGACAGAAGGAAGTGAAAATTGAAGTGTTGTTGTCAAGGTAACCTTGATTTTGTAGGGTGTTCGACAAGTCGCTGTTCGTGTTGAATAGTTTACGTTTCTTGAAAATAGAGTGCAAATTTATCTTTTTCTCAGATCAGCGCTCTTCTGGGATATTACGCATCATATGTTAGTGATTCTGTTGACAGTAAATGTTGCAATGTTGCAAGTTCTCTCTCTCTATCTATTCGTTGCTTCGCGTCAGCCCAACAGCTGTTGGGGCCGCCAGAACAATATTCAGAAAATCTTTCCATTTTCATAGTTTAAGAGATAGAGATATTACTTTGACTTTGCGAATCATCGATTTTAATTTTAAAACTGTACACCTCGTGCAACTGGCTGCCGTGTAATGACAGCTTGCTCACAAGCTGTCAGCAAACCTGTATGACATATACCATTGCTATTCGCAAGCTGTCAGCAGACCTGTATGACATATACCACTGCTGTGTGTACAGTGAAAAACTCTTGGTGATGGACAGAGGAACTGTCCGAAACATGTAGAATTTTATTCCAAGAATAAATTTGAGAAATTAGTGCATCTAGTTAGTTTCATTGTAGGATGTTGATAAAAATCCAACCAGATGCAACAGTATGCAGATATTTATTTACTGCAAAGTCACTCCACATGTTTCGTGTGTCACAGCACCCATCATCAGGAGTTCTAAAAACTGTAACCACAGCCTTCAGTACAGGTCATAATACTGGTACAGCTACTTCCCTCCAACTTTGCCTGACGTTGCCTGATCAGGCCACGTTGGAGGGAAGTAGCTTTACCAGTATTATGACTTGTACCGGAGGCTGCGGTTACAGTTTTTAGTACTCCTGATGATGGGTGCTGTGACACCCGAAACATGTGGAGTGACTTTACAGTGAATAAATATCTGCGTACTGTTGCATCTGGTTGGATTCTTATTAACATTGAATGACGATGCACGGAACCATGCGTTTTATATTTATTATATGAATTTATCACGCTGCACGGTCATCTGAACGCCAAATTTGTGACACCAATATTTTTTTTTAATTCAGATAAAACCTGACATTGGAAATACTAAGGGACAGCGGGTATAGGTTACGTAATGTTGTGAGCAGTGTTGCTTGTTAGCAGCTGTATGTGTCGTATGTACTATTTATTTTTAAAAAAGATTATTCTTTTTTATATTTCGGCTATTTATTAAGGTCAAGTACCAGTACACTGTGGTACACGTACCACAGTTTGATGAGCGATAAACTAAAGTGTTGCATGTTAGCAAATGTATGTGTCCTGTGTTTTTGTTCATTTTTGAAAATTATTGACAGTTTTTATATTTCGGCTATTTGTTAAAGCCTCTTACCATTAAAAAATGATACGCGTACCACAGTTTGATAAACCGTAGATTGTAACATATATGATGTACTGTGTATCCCCATCATTTCAAGTTGTATGCCGGCCTAACGTATTATGGTTTGAATAGCTGTGTACAAGAATGAACGTAAATTTGGAATGGTTGCACAATAACCGAACTTAGGCACATAGTTCAAGCGTGAGAACATTGACTTGCAACACTTTGAACCAAATTCTGTGTCGAAAGGAATTTTGTTCGAGAAGCTATACTCATCCGTGAATTGATTAAAGGCTAGCCGATGAAATGCTTTGAGGATAGGCCAGACATTCGTGCTAGGTGAACCAGATATTTTTGACAAGGCAATAGGTCTGTGAGAACGAAAAGCGTTTGTGTTGATAGCATGTGATTAATAGCCAACGTAACGGGTAGACTCGACGCCGCGGTGGCGTGATTCCATTTGTGAGACGGACGCGGGCAAGCACTCGCTTGTTTCACCGGTCTGTGTGCCAGTTCGTCACGGTCTTGTAGGTCACCGACGAGGAGCGTTACGTTGTCTCTGTGTTGCGTCCACACTGCCTAATTACTCTTAGCACGCCTAACAGTTTAAAAGTGTTCTGTATTCTGGCATTCATTAACTGTGTTGCTTATGTTTATGCCTTATGTTTCCGTATTTTGTATACAGCAGATGTCTCTTTTTAATTCAATCGCCTCCAAATATGTAATGGATTGAATAATATTGGTAACAGTGTTATCAAGCATTATATGTCTATATTGCGTTTCTGTAAATTATTGTTGTAAAATTCTGCAAAATGAAATCGGAACTCTAGAACAGAATACATGTGCTTAAGAGTGAGTAAATATTATAATTTTCATGTATGTATTGTTACTTTAGCACTCGAAAATGAGTTCTCAGGCCTGTTGTTGAAACGTCTGTAGTTCTAGAGTAATATATCCGTTGGTTATTCAATATACCGTATATTCTCGAATCTAATCCGCACTAGTTTTTGCCGATTTCATAAATAAAAAAAAAAGTTAGTTCGCGGTTCTAATCCGCACCTTTCCTTCAACCGCTCCTTGCCTACCAGGCAGACTGATTGAATAATATTGGATGTTACCAGTGTTGTAACCGTTATCCGACTAACGCTCAGAGTGTGAAGTGGCCATTTAACTGCCAGCGGTACAAACGCACCACAGCTGATCCGAAGATGACATTCTATGGGAGGACGATGGTGAAGATAAAGATGATAGTGACTGG
>Ga0136643_10015706_pt1 | contig 11375 bp, 7 predicted proteins | sample TergutLab28metaG_FD_96883 | JGI IMG/M metagenome (GOLD analysis project Ga0136643, IMG submission 96883) | Labiotermes labralis P1 segment gut microbial communities from Petit-Saut dam, French Guiana - Lab288 P1 (version 3) (version 3) | ecosystem: Host-associated > Arthropoda: Insects >... | reverse complement strand
CTGGTGGTGGTTGTGGTGATGGTGGTGGTGGTGGTGGTGGTGATGGTGTTGGTGATGGTGGTGGTGGTGGTGGTGGCAGTGGTGATGTTCATGGTGATTGTGATGGTTGTAGTAGAAGTGATGAAGGTGCCTGTAGTGATGGTCGCAGTAGAGTTAGTGGGAATGGTGGTGATGATTGTAATGAGTCAGTTACATTTATTTGTTAAAGTGTTGTAACAACAGCATGAAGGTGGCCACTTACAAACAAAACAAAAACTACAAATGAAGCACGAACATGTGATGACGATAATGGCGGTAGTAATATCAGACCTGCTCCTGCCAATGGCTCAATTTCCTTTGGACTTCTCAGTTTACCGGATGTTATGCTGCAAAAACAAAATTACCAGGACATGCCTAATACTGAGAGTTTCTTTAACTAACAAGTAACGGAAGGACTGACCGAATTACCTGCCTATTGAAGTAAATTATCTCAATGTATAGGGTCCTTTGTCAGTAATAAAAAATATTACACTCTCTAAGAATATCTATATTATTATAGAAATCCAAGTGTCCCACAAGCAGTTCCCCGTATCTTACCCTAAATCAGTCAGAACTTATAATTTTTTGCTTCTTGAACAATTTCGATTTGAATTCGAGGCTAACGCTCTTTGAGATTGTTTTAGGATCTCTGTCAAACTAATAAACCGGGTAGGAAAAGGAAATGCCCTTCACCAAATTGTTACTCCTAATTTCGCGAGATAGCCTGAAATACTCACCTAAAATTTTGAGTTAGAATCCCCTTTTTTATTTTCTCGTAAGTAAGTGTATTAAAATAAGTAGCACGTAATTTACAAGTCTGTGATATCTGGGGCAGACATTTTAGTGGCAAAGAATAATCCTCTCTTCTGGGAAATGTCTGAGTGTGGACTGTTATACAGGTATCGAGATTTAGGTGTAGCTTGCTGCCTACACTTTCAGGATAAACAAAGAAAATATACAGATTTTTTTCGGGGGAATTTATGCGTCTATCTTCAGGGCGGCCAAAGAACAGACGACTCTGTAAATGATTCTATAAGCTCCTCCGAAATGTTGGTGCCTGTATAATAATTTCAAAGCCCTATGTAATTTCGGATATCAAACTTATTATGGCATTTATATATCTGAGACTGCGATTTTTTAAACTTTCCAGAAGATATTTAGTGACACTTGTGTCTTCTGAAGGTTTGATTACTTTAATTCAAGATGTAAAGGTTTTAGCCCTACTGTGCCTTTCTGGTGTACCAAATAAAAACGAGACACTGAAGACGCTGTAAAGAACACCTATAAATTGTGCCAATGAGTCACTTTCAGCATTAAATTATTAAAAGCCCATATCTGAATAGGGACGAGTCGCACTGCGACGTATTTTCAATGCACTTGGTTGTTCTTAGTCCAGACAAATATAGCGTCAAAGCACAAGTGTGCCTGAAAAGTGAGACTGTTATAAAATGACAGCTGGGCGGAACCGTATCAGTAAAGCGTGAAAATTATTAATAGGTAAAAAAGAAAGAAAATATTCGAAGAAAATATATCAAAATTCATTTCTAGCCAAAAACAAATTACTGTTTGGACAGACATGGAATAAATCCTGCGTCTATGCAAAAAAGATAGAAATTAAACCTGACAGACTATGGCAAAATTTTTATGGCGTTCATTTAAGCTTCTTAATTACAATTCTGATCTTAAAATATACAGAACTATAATTCTGCCTGTTGTTTTGTATGGGCGTGAAACTTGGTCGCTGACATTGAGGGAGAAAAGGAAGCTGAGGGCGTCTGAGAACATGGTGTTGAGGAGAATATTTGGACCTAGGAGGGACGAGGTAGCGGGGGAATGGAGGAGATTGCATAACGAGGAGCTAAATGATCTCTAATCCTCACCACATATTGTGCGGGTGATAAAATCGAGAAGAATGAGATGGGCTGGGCATGTGGCGCATATGAGTGAGGAGATGGGGTGTATAGGGTCTTGCTGGGGAAATCGGAGGGAAAGAGACCACTGGGGAGACCTAGGTATAGGTGGGTGGATAATATTAGGATGGATCTCCAGGAGGTGGGATGTGGGTAGGGCTGGCCCAGGATAGAGAGAGTTGGCGGACGCTTGTGAGTGCGGTAATGAACTTTCGGGTTTCGTGAAATGAGGGGAATTTCTTGACTAGCTGCAAACCAGTTAGCTTCTCAAGAAGGAATCTGCACCATGGAGTGAGTAAGTAAGTAAGTAATTACAATTCTGATCAGCGTTTTGCGTTGAAGTTTGCCTTGACGTTAGGATTTGATTATTTTGGTCTGGTGTTAGAGTTCAAGGTGTTACAGGACAGCTGTAATTTCCACTGACATACGATTTATCCTGCAAGACTAGATAAAGTTGTGCTTCCGTCTTGCTTTCTGCATAGCAGCAGCTTACGTCATTAATGTATTCTGATGAAAATAGGACATACCAAAGACAGTGTCAATGTGGCTGTCATGAATATACTTGGTTCTTTTGAAACAGCTTAGTGCTGCCTGTCATTAGTGATAATGAAAAACAACGGGCAAGTAACTGACGCCAGGGGTGTCCACGCATCTTGACCGAAGCACTGATAAGAAACAGAGGACACGGTCTTAGGAAAATAAATTTCAAAGTGGTGATCTAAATATAATGAGCTTTTATGGATGTAAATTTGTCCGTGTCGAAGCCACGAAGGCAAATATTGGCAGTAGACATATATCTGCTCATTATTAACTACAGCACAGGATAGAGTTAAGAGTTCAGCTTCACGCCCTGGTTTATTTACCCCCCCCACCCCCGGGAAAGAACCACGGTACCCATAAAATAAGAGGCTGGCTGGGCCCCAGAGTAGGTCTGGGCGTTTAGGGCACAGAAAATTCTATTGTCTCTGCAGGAATTCGAATCCCGGATCGTTCAGCCCTCTGCCTAGTCACTTTAGATAGGCGCTTCTCTTACTGAGAACATACAGCCTATGGCATTCAGTTGCGGCACGGTTCAAATGGAATTTATTTTGAATAGACCATCCTTTTGCCCACACATGGATAAATATCATGTATGTATGTATGTATGTATGTATGTATGTATGTATGTATGTATGTATGTATGTATTGTTGTGTGTGTATGTGTGTATGTATGTATGTATGTATGTGTGTGTGTATGTATGTATGTACGTTATGCGTGTATATATATATACGAAGTAAACTTGTGTATTATGCAGTTATGTACAACTAAATAAGTGCACAGAGTTGCACATACGTAATTACAATTGATATCCAACAAGATGCAACTATTTTGTTTTATTTACTTCTAATCAGCTCTACATGTTTCTGTAACTACAGCTTCTGGTATTGTTCACCGATGTTGCTGCTGACTGGCGTTGCATATTGGGTGGAGCTGACAATACCAGGACCTGTAGTTACAGTGATATGCTCCTGATGGGCGAAAATATTTCCAGAAACATGTAGAGCTGATTAGAAATAAATAAAACAAAATGGTTGCATCTTGTTGGTTATCAATTGTAATTACACTAACTATGCACGGAAACACGAACGTTAAATTTATACATACATAGGTACATACACACAAACATACATACATACACACACATACATACATACATGCAAACATACATAATACATACATAAATACATAAATGCATACATACATACAAAAATACATACATAAATACATACGTACATACATAAATACATAAATGCATACCAACCTACATACATACATACAAAAATACATACATACATAAAAATACATAATACATAAATGCATACATACCTACAAAATATATACATACATTAATAATAAATAAATACATACATGCATACATAATACATACATACATACAATAATACATATATACAAAAATACATAGTACAATAATACACACGTAGTACATACATACATACATAATACATACATATATACTTACATACAAACACACATACATACATACATAAATACATACATACATACACACACATACGTACATACATACATACATATATACATACGTACATAGATACATACATACACACACCACATACTTACGCTTATTACAGCCATGCATGCATACATACTTTAGACTTGTATGTCTGGGTGCCCTTTGAATTACTGAGCTGTTACAAAAATATCATATCTTGTATCCCTTTCAAAACTAACTTCGAAAACTGCCCACCACAATTAGCTCAACTAACGTTATAAAAATTTTAGCATAAGAGAGCCGTTCAAGTTTAAAATTCCTGATTTAGGCGAAATGCTTATCTTCTTGAGTTACCTGTACACTCTGACAGTCCACTTCCCATCACCTTACCCACGTCGCTTCCAAACGCCTTATATTCTTTTCAGTTTACCTTTAAAAGAAGGACAAGCGGGCAGTGCCTAAGAATCATCCGAGCACTAGCTTTTCTGTTATTTCCTTAAATTATTGTAATGTCTCTTATACCGTCCATTATTTTTTCTGCTCTATCCAGTCATTTATCAAAGGGATATGATTCTGTTTCGTCTGACACAGCTGTACTGTCCTGCCCAAAATACTTATGTAATTGAACGTGCCTCAGAAATTAGGCTGATGTTCCTATTGAGATTTTATGTGCCAAGTGCACGCAAAATGAGAAAGTAGCTCCTTTGTCCACACGCTTTATGTCCTAAATTACCCAACGTGTTTCGATAAAATTTTGTGTCGATCACATTCACTTTATATTAACAATGACGTTTTTAGGCGAATTGGCAAAATTGCGAAAAGCGACTATTAGCCTCGTCATGTCTGTCTGTCCCTTCGCATGGAACAACTCGGCTCCCACTGGAAGGATTTTCATTAAATTTGATGTTTGAGAATTTTTCGAAAATATGTCAAGAATCTTCAAATTTGATTTAAATCTGAAAAGAAAAACGGGTACCTTAGATGAAGACCCCTGTACATCAATGATATCTCTCTGCCTTCTTCTTAGAATGAAAAATGTTTCAGATAAAGCTGTAAAGAAAATCAAATCATATTTTATGTTCAATAAAGTTTTTTTTCCAAAAATATTGCCGATTATGAGATAATGTAGCAAAATATAGTGGCGCTAGACTGGCCACAGATAACAAAATATATTACGAAGCAGATAATATAAGATCCGCATGGGGGATAACTACGGTATGTATAAAAACACGTGTTCAGAATATTTGACTCTCATTGGTTTTCCGCGGTCACAACGGATATTCCAGCGCGCCTCAATGTCAAGTTCTACGTACACTGCCTGTCTTGTTTAATTCGGCAACCAAAATTCCAGTGTCGGACCCAACTATGAAGATAGTTCTGATCAGATGCCATCTATTTTCTCAAAAGCAGCCCGCTTTTCAATTAAATATGTAGGGCCTATGTGACTTAATACTTTCAATTAAGGATAACAATTTTATTAAAATTATTTGAAGTGGATCACTTTAACGGAAAGAAATGGCATATACCCTGAAAATATTTCCCTCACATAAAGTACATAACACAGGATAGGATAACTCGAGAAAAGTGTTCTGAGGAAGGTAATTGAACCTCGGAAGGAGGAAAGAGAGGATTGGAAAAAAATGTTATTTAGAGATCCTATCATATATTAGAGATCCTATCATACATTAGAGATCCTATCGTACATTAGAGATCCTATCATACATTAGAGATCCTATCATACTTTAGAGATCCTATCATACATTAGAGGTCCTATAATACATTAGAGATCCTGTTATACATTAGAGATCCTATCATACATTAGAGATCCTATCATACATTAGAGATCCAATCATACATTAGACGTCCTATCATACATTAGAGACCCTGTCATACATTAGAAATCCTATCATACTTTAGAGATCCTATCGTACATTAGAGATCCTATCATACATTAGCCTGGAGACGTTCATGTCACAGATTCTCTGTATATTATCTACATTTGTATGCTGTGAAATGTGATTTTTTTAATGTTTTCCATCCCGAAGTGTTATAACGTATAAATACAACACGTCATTCGATAACACAACACTTTGGTTGTATACAAAAATAGTATATTTTGTCAGGACGACATGTTTCGACCTTATAAGGTCATCCTCATGCCCTCCAAGAAGACAGGTCGAAACATGTCGTCCTGACAATATATACTATTTTTGTATACAACCAAAGTGTTGTGTTATCTACTGACGTGTTGTATTGAGCTGTGATTTATTTACAGGGTAACAAAAGCATATCTAGAGAGTTTCGTGTCAAATATAATCTCCAAGTTACATAAAATTTTAGCAGACAAACTTTATTCAGCTCAAGAGAGTCAAGAGCGTACAGGAAAACTTCCTATTTATGGTTACTAATTACTATAACACTACCGAAGTTGTATTCCCCAAATCTGTCTCAGAATTTATTGTAGTAATTGTTTACAATAAAACTTGAATTCTGCAAGTAACAAAATGTTCAATGCGCAGTTTTGTAATTATCTTTTTTGTGTCGTAGAGTTATGAACTGTTGATTTTTTGGACAATTAAAAACGTTTTACTTTTAGACAAACGGAAGTATCATGGACGCTCATATATGAGACATTAATGCGTCCACCGAACCTTCTGTAAACTTTGGTATTTATCACCTAAGTAAAGGAAATCCCCTTACAAGCAGATCGCCTTGTAAACCGTCAACTGGGAACAATCATAAGCACATTAATTTTCACTCTGTCATGTTGCCGTCCCTAAATAAACTAGGCCTACGTAGGAACGTCAGGGTTATTCAACTAATTTAACGTGTCGTAAGATCTTCTCCAAGTAACACGAAAGTACACTTTTCTATTAGACAGCAAAAGGAATATATTAAACAGAATTCCTGCTCGCAGTACGTACCGTGCATACAAAAACAAGACCTCCTCTTTAATCGTTTCAGAACAAGGTTACTGGTACGACTACACGCCTAGCCGTAGGCGAATCTTCGCCAGCTAGCCACATGAATCTGCTACAGTTAGAGCAGCGACGCTCTGCATCAACTGCGGGATAGTTCAGTGTTTTGGCAACACTCAGATAAAGTCGTGGCTATACAAATTTTCACTAATTTTCGGACTCTTTTCCCCCAAATCGCCACAACTACTGGATCTTTTAGGCACAATTCTCGGTGACAGTTAACTTTGAAATATTTAGATGAAGGTGTATGTTATTTTGTAAAATCCCTTGTTAAGTCAATAAATAGGATTGTGTTATACAGACTAATTTTCCTAGCATTAAGGATACTAAAATTAAGATTAGGAAGAGTTTACAGGAAAAAGAAAGCTTTATGATCGTAATGTGAGAAGAGGTTCCTCAAGTCGCGGATCCCTGCTGAGAAACAGTGGACCAATACGTCGTTTTACGGTTCGATGTCGTTGTTATGAACAGTAGGATCGTAATCGTCATCTTCCATTCCAGTAAGTGGCCTGGTGGCCTGTTACGGTCTCCCGCCGATTCTTTGAACGTCTCCTCCTTGAATAGGATTATAATAAACGCGGATTTCTTAGAAGGTATTCATTTCCTCACAACCTAGTTCTATCAGATTAAGACTATCATCATCATCATCATCATCATCATCATCACCATAATCTTCCCATCCCTTCTGGAAACTTTCGGCCTTCTTGTGCCGCAATGAAATTTCAGGGATTATACTTTGTTTCTTGTCTACTTAACGTAGCAACTCTTCCTCTGCTAGACTTGCTTCTGTGGCTGCCATCATACGGGGTATTGTTATGTTCAATGGAAGGTCTATTTGCGGTAACGATTTGTTAAATTGTTTAGGGTTGTTGTAGGTGCGGGGTCATTCCCGGGGCTAAAACGGCCGGTATGTGGTGTTGACCACGCACCCCATCTAGTGCCGAGGTTAAAGAAAGAGTAGAGCTATACCTCTACTCACTTCATGGCCTGTTCTAGGGCGATCTTTACTTTGCCTTATTTCATAACACATCTTGTGCTGCACAACGTGACAGAATTGTGTTGACATTCAGAGGACCGTGCATCGTGACATTCTTATAATAAAGTCAACGAGATGCACTAATATCTCAAATTTATTTTTGGAATAGGACTCTATATATTTCGGACAGTTCCTCTGTCCATCATCAGGAGTCTAGCACTGTACACACAGCAATAGGTACATGTCATACAGGTTTTGCTAACTGCTCGCAAGCTGTCAGCAAACCTGTATGACGTATACCATTGCTGTGTGTACAGTGAAAACTCCTGATTATGGACAGAGGAACTGTCCGAAATATGTAGAGTTTTATTAAAAAAATAAATTTGAGAAATTAATGCATCTAGTTGGCTTTATTATAAGAGTAAATCACGATGCACGGTTCTCTGAACGTCAAAAAAAAACCTTCAGTGTGTTAGTTAACAACACTGCTAGTTGCTGAGTGAGGACGAATCATCGGTGGAGTGATACTTGATGGTGAAGCCCTTAGTAGACGGAGAAAAACCTATCTCTGTGCCACTTTGCCCAACTCAGATCTCACGTGGACAGGTGTATTATTGAACCCGGGGCTCCGCGGTGAAAGGGCGACAACCAACAGCACGCCACGTGTGTTGTGTTTAGTCATAATGTTGCTTACACGACTCACCCGGATGTGGCCCAGATATTCCAGCATTCGTCTCAGAACCGTAACATCGAGTCACAGGTGAAAGTACAGGAAGAAGAGCTAAATGCAGCCAAATTCCTGCAAATAACAGAATTTTTGTACGCAGAGAAAGTGTTATATCTTTTCACTAGGAAAAATTCAACAGTCATTTTTTCCATGATAATGTCAGCGACGAAGAATTATTTAGCTTGAGAAGGAGAAGCTGATTTATTATTGCGTGAATTGCAGTTGACTTCCCAGAATTAAGGGGGGGGGGACCTTCGCTTTTGTGGGGTGTTAACGCAGCAACGCACACCACGTAATATCCCAGAAAAGGCAAGGTCTCAAGTACACTATGGCGGAAGTCTCAGATTTCGCGAGCGACATGAAACCTTTCACTGTCACTACGAATTGATAACATCAAAATCTACATTTGTCACCTTTATTCCCAAGATCCTAAATTTGTTTCTAAGTCCCAGAAAATATTTTTATATTAAATGTTAACAATTAAATTCTTTAATTAGTTTTACGAGGCTTTACGGAGAGACTGATACTGATGTGATAACGAAAGGCCCACGTCCATAGATTCAGATCTCGTGCCTGTTGCCTGGAATTATTGGTGAAAGTAAAATAAAATTTTATCCTTAATTAATCCTGCTAACTCAAATCTAAATTCACAATTTCGCCAAACTATTTCCGCCAGAGACATTAAAAGATAAACTTTCATGTACCTTTGTATCGGGTAAGGAGAAATGGTGATTTGTTACTGCCAGTTAGGAAGAGAAAATGTTAATATTCTTTCCTGTCCAATCACGGATATTAAGTAAGGGACTTCAGCATATAAATCTACTCTTATATCCTCCGAGTGAAGGAGGTGCAGTGTTTAGTCCATTTTAATGTTAAGCAGTCAATGTAAAATTTCAAAAACATGCCTTGAACTATCTTCATGTTTGCACCTTGCATCAATGACATTCAAACACTTTATTGTCCAACTAATGCACAATATATAATATGTAGATACAATTGAAATTATAAAAAATATTTTAAATGTGCTCACATGTTTCGGATCACAGAGGATCCATCACTGGGTAGCTTGTACAGTGCTTGTCTAAAATTAACAAGAATGGTTCTATCGTGTCCTTTGACATGGACGTAGTAGGTGTTATGGCAGCATAATCTGACCCGTTGTGCGTGTGTGTAGTTCACTGTATAGGAAGGCCTTCCTATACAGTGAACTACACACACGCACAACGGGTCAGAATATGCTGCCATAACACCGACCTTGTCCATGTCAACGGACACGATAGAACCATTCTTGTTAATTTTAGCCAAGCACTGTACAAAGCTCCCTGATGATGGATGCTCTGTGATCCGAAACATGTCGGAGCACTTTTTAAATATTTTTATAATTCTAATTGTATCTACGAATATATATTGGTGCATTAGTTGGATAATAAAATGTGTGAATGCGTTGAACTGCTTCCAATTAGTCAATGCAGAGCGCTGGATTTATCGCCTTCTGCTAATGCGAGTCTTAAGGGGTAAACTATCCCTGTAAATGTCTGGACAAGCCTTAAGGCTCCAGAAGGTTCAAATACTTATCTTCGGCTTATTAAATATAAAACTTTACAATAAATATTAATAAAAGGGACACAGGGAAGTTACACAAGCAGCACATATTTTAACTGTTCACAAGTCATGAACTCGTGTAAAAAACTTTTTAAGAGTCGAGTGTTTTACTTATATCCTAGAAGAGACACATGTCCGTTACAAGGGTAATGATGTTTGGGGAAAAAGTGAAGCCAACTCTTATGTTAATATTATTCTAAAAGTTTGTTCTCAGCTCCAAGAGAACAAACGTCATCTTCATTACAACCACATGGATCCCAGAAGCAGACACTGCCTACAAATTTCTGTTAATGAATGTTAGGGAAGTGGCACACACTGTATGCCTAGGACTGTCTTCCAACCGACTAAAGAAACTACAAAAGTCAGAAAATACATAAATGTTTAGAAAAATACCTTATGATAACCATGGGCGTAGCTGGGGGGAGGGGCTGATTCTGCCGCTCCGAGTAGCGCTGTCCTAAGGGCGTTAAAATTGTTGAAAAAATGAATATTTTAAATAAAACAATCTCATTTTCTGCTCTCAACAAATTTAAATTTTTGAGTGAATGAAAGGAAATTGAATAAATAATTGTAATTTTTTAGGTTCGAAATCCGTGTTGTGTGCTGCCATTGTGATTGCTCGCCCTAGAAACCTAGCTACGCCACTGACGATACCGACGTGTAAAAAATTTCCAGTTGAACACAGCCATGAAGTCATCGGCCCGTGTTCCCCCCCTGCAGCAACACAGGTATAACAATAATGCTACATAAAGTCCATGAAAATGCAGGTAGAGCGAGGAAGGACAGAAAGTAGGTCAGACTTTTCCTTGTGCCGAGCTACTACAGTGAGAGGAGCAAGGGGTGACTCAGGTTACAATCGGATCCGTTCCCTCGCCTCGGTAACGGCCGCTTACAACGGAGATACTTGTCTGAGATTCCACTAATTTCTGGCACAGTACAATGTCTTAAAGAGGAACATATGAATGCAAGAATATGGGTAGGAAAATCTTACAGGAGGCAGCAACTCTGATGATCCGATGTGAGAGAATACACTCTAGGAAGTGTGTCATCCCCGTTGTGTGTGTGAAACTTGGAAAATTGTATGTAGTCAAACACAACTGTGTCACATGAGGTGTATTTAATGACTATATAATGGACAACTACATGTTTCGG
>Ga0136643_10015705_pt1 | contig 11375 bp, 4 predicted proteins | sample TergutLab28metaG_FD_96883 | JGI IMG/M metagenome (GOLD analysis project Ga0136643, IMG submission 96883) | Labiotermes labralis P1 segment gut microbial communities from Petit-Saut dam, French Guiana - Lab288 P1 (version 3) (version 3) | ecosystem: Host-associated > Arthropoda: Insects >... | reverse complement strand
TGACAGGGTACGTGAAAAAGTTTTGTATTGTGACAGTGGTACGTGAACAAGATTTGTATTGTTACAGTGGTAAGTGAACAAGTTTTGTATTGTGACAGTGGTACGTGAACAAGTTTTGTATTGACAGTGGTAATTGAACAAGTTTTGTATTGTGACAGCGGTACGTGAACAAGTTTTGTATTGACAGTGGTAAGTGGACAAGTTTTGTATTGTGACAGTGGTACGTGTACAAGTTTTGTATTGTGACAGCGGTACGTGAACAAGTTTTGTATTGCCAGTGGTACGTGAACAAGTTTTGTATTGTGACAGTGGTACGTGAACACGTTTTGTATTGTGACAGTGGTACGTGAACAATTTTTATATTGTGACAGCGGTATGTGAACAAGTTTTGTATTGTGACAGCGGTACGCGAGAAACGAAGTTAAAAAAAAATTGGACTAGACAGTACAAGCGCGTCTGATATCGCAGAAGTTGTCGAGATTCCATTCGACCTGTTCCAGTTTCATTCCGAAGTAAAATACTGTCAAGTTACATGTAACATAACCTTGAGCCGCTTCCTATCTTGACGTTGAGATTTGTCCACTGAATTTTTAGTGTTTATGTTACTTAACATAAATTATATTCCATCTCATTCATACATTTAATGCTAACATTCAGAGACTGGAAGAAACGCATGGAAGCACTAGGAGATTTGCTCTCTCAAGGTCGACTATGTAAAAAAAAAGGAACATAACAGTTCGTAATTACAATTTATGTCGTCGGCTGCCTGTTATCGTACTTCTGCCTGCAGCTCAGGCTGTGTGTTGTACTTTCTTTCAGTCACATATTGCGCCATTTTGTTTTATCTTAACTATTTCTTTGGTCTCTCTCACTCTGTGCATTTTACGCGATCATCTCGAAACGGCCCGCGTTTAGAGGAAAAACGTATTTGGTGAGAATGTGCGGCTAAATTGCCTCTACAACTGATTTCTTAAGAGTTTTAAATAAAAAAATAGGCGAGATATTATCTTATATTTACGTGGATTTTATATTTGTCAAAATTTTAACAAAATCGAATTAAATTGACTACCTACACGTATGTCCAGCACGCCAGTCCATGAAACAAATTAAATTATATTTTTGGAATATAAATTTACTTTACCTAAGTAAGACATTAACAACACAACATAGAGTTTACAGTAATAAATAGCCTTACATATTCTGAACAGATTCTCTTGTCTTTAGCCCTTTCTTCGAATGACAGGAAAAATTACATATATATATAACCTTTTTCGTGGGAATTAATTAAGGGTGGTTTCTTACAATTTCATTGTTATTAGTATTAAAAAAAACTAAATAAATTTTGCAGCATATAAATCATAATTTTTCTTCCTGTATGATCAATATTTTTTTCACATTTATTACACGTTTCACCCCTGACGATAGCATCCAGCTTCATTCTTTCTTCCTAAAATCCCAGTTTTGCTTCCATACAGTAAAATATAACTGTAAATATACCGTAAAGTCAATCTGGATTTCTTTATTGCTTTTACCTTTTCAGATAATTGAACAGATCCACATAGTGTGTGTTGTGTGTGTTTCTTACTGGTGTCATAACCATATTCAAACAACACGTCACAAAATTACAATATGAGAAGATTTCCAAACTCCTATCTTCATTGAAAGTCTATTAAGGTGGTATACTGGCCCTGAATTTCTACCCCCTTTTTTATTGTTGCAATATCACTCAGTCACTTCAAACAGAACTGTTTATTTTTAGTTCATGATTGAAAGTTTTCGTCCTATTTCCTAGCATACATTCAGTGCAATAACACAATTGGAATTTTCAGAAAACCACATCTTAAAAGTTGTTTTGATTTTAAAACTATAGCAATATATAATTACACGAACAAATCTGGTACAATGTCCTAATTAAAAATGTATACGAGTAGTAGCATGATTCAGTTGATGAAGATCCACACTAAATTGAGCCCCTTCACTACAAATATGGAGTTGCCACCACATGGAAAACTTAAGCACATACATACATACATGCATGCAGCATTCCTTTACTGGTTCATGATTGTTTCGGTAGTAGGCGCATTGGTGCAACCGGGGAAGGGGGGGGGGGCCGCAAGGCTGCAGCCACCCCTTTTCAAAGTGAAACTTTAAGAAACCATAGATTTTGTAGACACGATGATATAAAAGGTTTTATGTGATTTACGCTTCAGCCTAAATCAGCTACTGAACTCGGCTGATGACAAGTAAACTGGAATACTGAGAAATATAATGAAAACTTACGAATAAGTGGAAAATTTTTTCTTCTTTAGTTAGTTTTAATTTTCCGCGTAGCCTAACTACATGTCACTTCGGGGATTTTGACATGATTATCATAACATAGTTTTTAAAACCAAACATAAATTATATATAGTCTCAGGGTCAGCGCATCCCCACCCCAACCCCCACCCCCCAAAAAAATTCTGGTTGCGCCTATGCGTAGGTGTGTTTGAAAAGAAAGTGATCAGAAGTGTGGATGGATAAGTGGGATGCAGAAAGAGGCAGTAGGAATAAATCTACAGGTTCTTTGTACAAATATTTAAGGCCCTTAAAAAATAAATTTATTGTGTACAGCATCAAACAAAATAAAAGTTTGGAAACACGAGTTTGCAAAGAAAAAATATTTCTGAATTCTGAATATAAATATCACGCACAATGCACTATTTCGGTAAAATGCACAATATCATTATACTTGTGCAAATTTTAACTATATAGGACAGGAACTGATTATCTTTGACATACATATTTGTATTAAGTCTGAAACAAGAAAAGTAGTCACACGTATGGTAACTTGGTTTGTGGAACTTGTCCCTCGGCTATTACTCTGAAGAGACTAAAATGTCACAACAATTACGTATTATAATTTATTCATTCAATGCCCATAAAAGAGGCACAATATGTGGCCACACAAGTGAGTGCCATGCATCTCACAACGGGTTAAAAATTTTACATAATCGAAAAATATAGTAGGTTTAGGAATATAGAGCTACGGAATAAATCCAACGTAACAAGAGAGTAAACAAAGACAAAAAATACCTACGGATGCATACATACATAAGCGAAACTACAAAATTATAATTTCTTTGTTTACAATATAGATTAATACGACGGTGGTAACTTAAATAAACATGCAGACTGGCAGTTAAAATCCTTGGCGCATACCCCTGGTTGTGGTGTAATAAATTATGTAACAAAATTACAACACAGGAATATCGTAGACTGCATGCAATAAAGCCTTTGACATTTAAATCAAATATGTGTTTATTCTGTTACTAAATATACAAAACCTATTTTTCATAGAAATCCATCCGTCTGTTTAATGACTCTCCAGTAAATTGTAACTGCACTTCCTTCCGCACTTTGTCACTTTATTTCTACTGTCCCTGTGAATGCAATATAAACGAAATGTTAGTGCAATGAAAAGGATGCAACATCCTACACATCAAAACCACAAACTGCAAATCATCTTGATTAAAATATAAAATTGAGCATGCATGCTTGTAAATAACCTTGTGATCAGGTGACTGAGAGAGCAGAAGGAAAGCAGAAAAAGCAACATTTAAATTGGTGGTTCATAAAGTGCTGCCGCAGCCATTTACATATATTTAAGTAACACCCTGTTGAGCCACTTACATTGTCTTTATACTGACGTTTACATACCCCTATGCATCAGTTTTGTTAGTTTTTTTTTTGAGGGGGGGGGGTGTTTTTCTGACCATACATTTCAGTAGAATCTCAGTAATTAACCAACTTAATGCACAAATTCTTGTTTTATATTAAGTTTATTGTATGCCTCTACATGTTTCGAGCACTATGTGCTCATCATAAGGAGGTCAAAATTTTATTATACAGCATCTGGTATCATCACACTTGTAGGTGGCCGTCCCGTGATGATACTAGATGCTGTATAATACAATTTTGAGCTCCTGATGATGAGCACATAGTGCTCGAAACATGTAGAGGCATATAATAAACTTATTATAAAACAATAATTTGTGAATTACGTTGGTTAATTACTAAGAAGCCATGTTAGTGTCACGTCACACACACTCATAATACCAAACTATTAATATTTAATTACGTTGTGTTCTATTGTGTTAGACACTCAAAAGAAAAATGTTCAAGAGGCGAACAGACAAACATTTACGTCCGGAAGTAAACCAAGAACATTCACAGCGCCGATTTTCACGAAAATAATTTATTAAATGCCTTTGGACACCTGCTCTACAGAATTTCTTCCAAATTATACGAACATAGGGGTTCTGTGCATGCGGCTGAACCCGGCTCCACTATTTTCCACGGTCCCGCGCTACTGAAAGGAAATAGTTCTGTGTCGTGATGGTCAAGATCAACCCCCCGGGAAAACGGAAAGACAGACTGGCGGGTGTAAAGTGCTTAGCAATCCCATTCAGACATTACCTATTAACATAAGTGCAATTAACCACTACCAGCTCTGTTGTGACAAAGTGAATTGTGTTCAGACAAGGTCCTGTGCAGGTTATTCAAATACATGTCGCCGTTACCACAGGAGGTTTATTGGCTCTTTCCGTGACAGAGCTGACTTCGTTTTCACTTCCCACACAAATAGCAGCAGAAGTCATTCAAATATGGATCCTATTGCATTGTTCCAAACCATCTATAAGCCATATATTCTTGGTTTCAAGGTGAAAGGAAACTACGGACTGCAGAAGCAAGAGTCCACGAAAAAAAAATATCATTAAAATTGAAAGAGCGGTGGGAAAATATTTTTGAGCGTATAATCATAGCAGTTTTGTATTTAGCTGAAAAAAAATCAGCTTTGAGGGCAAGTTCCAGTATCTCTTATATAGCCCATAATAGTTGCTTTCGTGACTTGATCGAACTGATTGCCAAATTTGATCCGTTTTCGAAGATATCGATTGTAGTGGTTGGTAAAAAAAAACAATATTTGTCGCATTCATTTCGACTTAGGGAAGTGCCACGGGACATAAAATAAGAAAACAATTATAGATACGATAAAAAAAATTAAATATTATTCAATTTTACTTGACAGTACCCCTGACAAATTCTCCCGCGGCAAATATATATTCCGTGCTTCGTCCATAAAACCGGTCTATATATTGAAACTAGGGAAGATTTTATACCATTTGAAGAAGTCGATGGCACTACAGGGCAAGGTTTGTCTGAGTGGATGAAATCTCTTCAGCTGCTGAAGAGATTTGGTCCTGCCGTCGCCAAGGATATCACAGACGGACATAAAAGCAGATAGATGACTTGAAAACCCAGATGCTTTGTTTAATCCTTACGGAAGTTACAATTTAAATTTATATATTGGAGATATCTCAAAATCTTCTAAATTGTGGGTGTTCCATCCCGTTGTGCTAATATAACAATGCTATTTATTGTCCGTCTTACACAACAATATGATGTAAAGTTAAGATATGTACAACCGTGAGGTCCCCAATCCGACCATAACATTACGGAATTTTCCTCACGTACATAAACACCTATCACATACACACAACAACGATCCACTTGTTCACCACGATCATATGTTCTTCACCTGCTTTTTAACCAATTTTTATAACATAAATTTTATAACTAACGCACTGTAAACCACGGGATCCCGTAAGTAACTACTTCAGATGTACCTTGTATGATTCATATTTTATAAGCCTGAAGATGACCCCAAGGGGTTGAAACATGTAGCTTCATTAATTGTACATATCTTAACTTTAATCATATTGTTGTGTAAGACGGACAATAAATAACATCAAAATCTTCGGTCACACAAGCTAACTTTTAGGACTTTAAAAAATTCGGCACCTCATTTGCAGATCAATCTCACGTCCCTTTTCCATACCTCAATTATGCCAAACCAATCTATTAATGCTGTGTAAGTCAAAAGTCGCTGTTTGTTCTGTGGTCCACACACAACGCATAAATTCAATGTGAGTACCATGTAATATTTTTTAAAAATCGTGGCGTTTATGAGATAATGTGGAAAAATACTGTAGACAGACAGGCCACAGATGACCATTGGGCGCATGTGCACTGCGTTCTGGATAACTAAGTCAACGAACACACACTCAGAATATGTAATACGTATTGTTTTTCCACGGAAACAACAGTTATGCAAATGCATCACAATGTTACATTTATATGTAAACTGCCCATCTTGTCTTCTTTGTTATTCCGTTTTGTCCCAACCCAACATATGTTCATGCCAGTACCATACTCACAAATTAAAACAAACCTCAGTTTCCATCATGACAAATGAAACCCCTAGCCATAACTGCACTGCCACAATAGACCTAATGGTGCAGAAAAAATAACAAAATATAATTTACTTCAGTTATATTTTAAGCTGCAATGTTATTAAGGAACACAATCACGATATAAGGGGACAGGATAAACAACACAGAAAAATCTTTAGACAACAGTCATAAAACAGACACATGCGTGTCAACATAAAGCGATTCTGTGAGCGTATGTATTGCAACCAAAGGCTGATCACTCCCATCAGTAAGGCTTTCCTGGTTAACCTGGTATTAAATTTAACAATCATACACGTTTCAGGTTGTTAAACACACCACAACACATTCAGCTTTACTCACAAATTCTATTACGCTATGTGCTGCTTAGGGTTAATTGACTCTCTGGTTTGTTGAAAGTTGTGATGAACCAGAAACAGCAATCTGGTAACATTACAGGGTCACTTATTTCTTTTATCTTCCATAAAATTGTATGTTTTATCTTCCCAGTCATAATTCATCTTTGGTTTGAGACAAGTTAAATAACGCATTCAAATTACATCTAAGTGTTTATATCACATACATTCAAAAGTCTCATACTGTGCCATGTTAGCTGTCTAACACTTCCCATGCAGGATTTAGGGACAAGAGTTCAGAACTGTGCTGCGTATTCTGTTTTTCTCTGTACCCCTCCCATGTTCTACCCTACCTGAAAGCCTGAAACTGGTTTTGGTTTAATCTTGGTTTGGTTTTCAAAGGGTTACACTAGTCTAAATTCAGTTTTGGACTTATATTCTAAATCCTGTTTGGTGACTGCTCAAGACAGGTCAAGGGTCCCTGTGTTGGCTTTTGTATGTATTAGTTTGTGTTGGTTTTAATGCTTTATTATGTTTTGTTGAGTTACAGATGTATATTAATTTTTTCTTTTCACGAAGTCAGCCAGGTTATTTGGTGTATTTATTCAGTCTTATTGTTCTGGTGCAACTTTAAGTAAGTTCATTTGTATTCTGTTAAAATATTCACTTTTATTAATTATTAAATTCTGTTATCTTTAATTTTTTTCCTTGTGTGTTGGTTACTTGCACTCTCAGAACTCTTCCTAGGTTTACATGATATAATGTGGGTTGGGTGCAATACTTTTGTGCATATGATAACTGAAAATACAGCTAGCACTTATTACCCTGCACTGAATTAGTGAGGTTAACATGTGTCACAAATACACCATTCCAGCTTTTATACTAGTGGATTTTGTGTGTCTGAAATTCATTATATCATGAACATTTGTGTTTGAAGTAGATACCAAATTGAAGAAAGATGTACATTAAAATAAAGTATAGCAAACGTATTGTCTTCTTTTCATGGTGATACACACGCAAAGGCAGAGTTTTGTCCTTATGTGCAACTGTAAAACTACCCACTGTCTGAGACTCACATGCACAATGATAACAAACAGCATCATATACATTACTTGCCAGGACACACTCCTGGCCAGACTGAAGTAATTCCCACTTACACAATACATGCACAAACAAAGAAAGAAAGAAATAAAACCATTACAAACTAAATTGAAGAGCTGCACATTTATCAGATGGTAATAAGAATAAAATGCATTTAACCTTTTTCAAGTGTTTGTTTATAGGTTGGCATTTTGTACATAAGAATATGATGAATATATTCAGAGCAGAATAAAGTTTTCATCTGTGCCATCTGTGGGCAGCTTATTTAAAGCAGCTAGTACGGACACAACTTAGGTTTATAAGTGTAAAGCAGTATACACGTTATGGCTAAATGCACTTTTCATAAACATGTGACTGTTCGTAAGTATGCAAGAAGCAAAGAGGCACGATACTTCGAACACAAGATGCTGTTTGACAAAAGTGTCCAATTAAGTTAATAGCACAAAATTTAAGGTATTTCATTTACAGATACAGTGACAACTTTGGACAAAATAACATGAATAAATATCTGTTGTGAGCAGGTAACATGCAGGGATAAATACGCTTACCCAAGACAACGGTCTTTTACTCCTTTAAATTAAATGAGTAGTGTACATCTAAATATCTTCTATTGGAATCAGTCTGGTTGTGGAGCAGGTCACAGCTGGAGACCCAGAAACTATTGCTCAATATTGCCACATTGTTTGGCTTAGATAACTTCTTCATAAAATGTTCTGAACAATGCAGTGTGTCCAGCTGAAAGCAGAACCCACTCAAAGCTGCTTTGCCGCATAATGGCCGATGATTCCACCCACTGTGCAGTGCAGACATGTGTCAATGCAGATCTGCACAACAAAGAGCAGACATAATTTGCTGGCAAACAAACAATAAAGACCACCTCCCAGTACTCACTTCTGTGTTAAGAAAAACTCTCTGTACATGGTGGTACTAGGTGTATTAGGACATGTTATGTAAGTTCACATTCTATACCTTATAAATCATGTCATTAAATATTTTATGTCACAAGTTGAATAGCCAGGGACAACAAATTGTGCCTACTTGTAATGTGTTATTTGTCACAGTAAACTGGTAAAAATGTCTTTTTGTTATAGTCAAACTTTGTATGTCTCAGACAATGAAATAAAAAAATTAAAAATTATATGTTCAGCTGCTGCACAGAATGTCTTTATATCTTTGGTGATTCCAGTATCTTCACAGTGTAAAAAAATGGCCAGTTTGTCGTACTATATCATAAAAAATCAGTGCACATTTACCCTCCTCAAGATATTACAATTAATGTGAATATAACACTTCATGACATAATTGGCACAGAAAAATTTATGAAGAAAATAATAATACCTGAAATGAAAGCACTTCTTCGTTCCATCAACACAAATACTTGTTTCTTGTATCAGTGCCACCATGTTATGTATAAAGCCTTACTGTAGAACTATGTAAATCAAATGTGCTATTATGAGTTTATAAGGTCCACTTTATGTTATAATTTATCTGTTAAACATACTTACATACCATTCCCTTATAATAAGCTTATCCAAGTAGCCAGGATCCAGCCTCTAGTAATTCACAAGCCTCTTGAGTTCCTGTTCAAATTTTTGTAGGTTTCCATCATTGATATCATCAAAGCAAGGCACATCTCTCAAAGTACTTTGTCTGTAACAAACAAATATATAGTAATAATCATAATGACTCGGTAGAAGTGGACCATTTTTTAATATATATTTATATGTTTAGTATATAAACAACAAACAGTCTAGTCTTCTGTACCAATATTTCACTCTCTCAGAGTATGTCTGTACCTTACTACGGCAACAACTGTCTAGTCTACTCACCATATTCCACAAAAAATGGGGCCTATATTAAACTCTTTGTTAATTTTGTGCATAATTCTCACTGGTTGTCAGTCAAAACATTTAGCATCCGCAATAAAAAAAACTGCTAGAAATTTTACACCAGTTAATTCACTATTTCTATACGAGGTAGAAAATCCAAACATGCTACTTCGTTGTAGTAAATGTTTACCACTTCCATAGACTACATTCAGTAAGCAACAGGAAATTATTTTACTCACAGACTCAAATCATCTAGCAGCATTCTTAGGTGTTGAGGCAATATATATTTTTGTATGGTGCCAGGTACTTCAAGAAATCATTTTTTTTAGTAAAGCCATCAACACTGTTGAAGGAAAACTCAAGTTATACCTAACATCAACGCTGCATTTTTATGGTCAGCATAATACAGTACCCCCCCAAAAAATTAAGAAGAATTCATGGGCTTAACTATGACAGTTTTTCACAATTTTCTATATACTGGTGGGTGAAAACACTAGTCATTCTTACAGTTTACTTCATAAGCAATTAACATACTGACAATATTTATCTGTTTCAAGAAAATCACAGCACTGACAGAATAAACATCGGAAAGTAACAGCACATTTATCATAGGATGCTAAATAACTCATTACTTCGCATAAGCAAATACTGCAAACAAATAAGAATTTAAACAAGTGTGCAAATATAATTGGTATTCCTATATTGTCAAAAAATATTGTGAAGTAATGTGATGTACTCATGCCAGATGTGAGGTTCTCACAGCCATATTGCTGAAGGTTCAAATCAACTGGATTGTGAGACTTATGTTAGGAACTACTTGCCCAAGACAGTGTCTCATCTCAGAAAATTTGAAACGTCTTGACACACGTACGTTTTTCATCTAAAAAAACTGGTGCTTAATTTCATGCAGAGGCAAGAAGGTGTCTGCAGTTTCCCTTACATTTAGCCTCAACATTTCTTCTTTAAACTTGTCAAAAACTTCACCAACTATTAACCTTCCAAGTTCATTCAGTTTCAGCTGCCATGATTCTTTTGATTCCACAGGAGTTATATTTACCAGTGTCGGGACAGCCACACGTCATTCCACAACCATCCATTCAATCACGTTTCAACTCACAGCTCTCGTTCATCTGTCCATACATCAATCAACACATACCGAATTAGGCAACGGTAGCTTAATCACCACAGCAAACCACTATCTCACTCCGTCCTTCTCTGTCTACTTCAACGAACAAAGAAAATGGGCAAGCCTAGCCAAGCCAAGCCAAGCCAAGTCAAGCCAAGTAAAAGTGTTAATTAGGGGCGGAGAATTGTGCAAAACGCAAGTCGACATCCCCCTCTCTGTTACCTACTCCTGCGTTTTACTGCATAGCTGGGCTCAGTAAGAGACACCTATAATCTTAAAGGGGATTATGCTTACATCAATGATTTTGAAGTCAGGCTGAGGGCCTTGACTGATCTTGCCAAAGACTAGGGTTTAGTAAACACTGGACTAAGTATGGGAGTGATAAACTTTGGTTGGTTGGCTGTCTGGGTTCCGAGCCCAGACTGGCTCTGTCGCATACAGGTGTTATGCGACGTTTATCAGGCGCTTAGGTGAAGCCGCCAAGCCTGGTGGAGGGAAGTGTGGGCCGTGACACGACTTTGCATCAATACCCTTGCATTTGCCTTACAACTGAGGAAAATCACGGAAAACATCAGTCAGGGTAAACCAATGGTCCTCGGATGATCAGGGCCGAACTCTATTCGTTTAATCGACTTGGCCATCGTGGGCGATGGCCTCGAATGGCTTGCTGTCCCCTGCCGCCCTCGGCTTTCGC
>Ga0136643_10015703_pt1 | contig 11377 bp, 6 predicted proteins | sample TergutLab28metaG_FD_96883 | JGI IMG/M metagenome (GOLD analysis project Ga0136643, IMG submission 96883) | Labiotermes labralis P1 segment gut microbial communities from Petit-Saut dam, French Guiana - Lab288 P1 (version 3) (version 3) | ecosystem: Host-associated > Arthropoda: Insects >... | reverse complement strand
TGGGTACCGGGTCTTTCCAGGGGGTAAAGTGCGGCCGGGGCGTGCTGTTGACCACTCACCCCCTTCTAGTGCCGCGGTCATGGAAGAGTAGAGCTATGCCTCTGCCCACCCTCTGGGCCACATCGGGCCTGTAACGGGATCACTTTATCTTTACCCATTAATAACACAGGTTTACTTTTGTTGAGTTGTTTTCGCCATTTCTCGTAAATGTGTTATTTGGCCCAATTTATTTTATGACGTCTGTGACGAACATGGGGAAAGGTTCCGCCAGGATATTTCCACCATGGAGAAAAGATATGCAGGAAAGTAGCAACAGAACGTGTTAGCTGACTGTTGTTGAGACCTTAGTGGAGAGGTGTATATTCCCAGGTACAGATGATTTACAGGAAAAAGTTTTAAACGTGAGTAAAATCAAACATTGATTTTCTAATTTTTGTTGTGTAACTGCATGAAGTTACTTTCATACAGCATTCTTACCGCTATTTTTTAATTCTCTATGTTCATTTCAACTTGGAAAAGTGACTTCGAACCACCGGACCCAGTTACACAATTGTAAGTTTCATTAAAATATAGTAAAAACCTTTAAAAATGCCCAGAAAAAAATACGAACTGTAGTTCCAGAAAAAGTTTAGGTGACAGAGTATTTTCTTTTTCAGATTGGGGTTCAGCGTGGCCAAATTATAAAAATTCACCTATTTGCGTCCAGGGACAAAACAAAAAAGTTTAAATTTGTTCTTCAGTGTTATTAGTATGTGCAGAAGAAGGACAATGTCGTGGGCTAAGCATTTACCACGTTCGAGACTATAGTATGCCCACAATACGTTGTTCGGGAAACGCAAAGAAACACGGCCTCTTGGATGGGTTAGGAATAGGTGGGAATGTTACATTAAAATTGATTTTGAAGAAAGAGATTCCGAGTTTGTGGATTTGAATCATGGGTACCAGTGTTCGGCTGTTGTGAATGGAGTAATGAACCGGAAAATTAACCAACGAAATGCACCGGTAGGTTAATATTTAATTGTTAATTTATGTTGTCTCCCACATGTTTCGAACCTCTTGGTTCATCCCCAAGGAGACAGTTTGTATACAGTATGGAATGTTTTACATGCATCGGTGTGAGCAGTCTGGTGTATAGGAAAGGATGTTCGAAAATAAGGTCTTCCTAGAAGTTTGAAACATGTAGGAGACAACAGAAATTAAAAATTAAGTATTAGTTTAGAAAATTGTACATTTCGGGGGTTTTTGTTTTATAATTATATTACATTGCACGGTGGAAAATGCATTAAAAATGTTTAACAAGGTTCTCTTAGTAGCATTGTGAACTGGTTTGTTCTACAAATACCTTTGCGATAGCTGGCGTGCTTGTTTGGTTTGTACGGTGGATGAATATGATGCATGTTGTGTAGCGCTCAGTACAACGAATGCAATTTTAATTAACTTTTTAAGTAGCCTACGGTTAATATGGTAATTACTTCTGTACAGAGAACGAGCTTCGCTTCCATGTGTGCACAGTTTGCACGACATGTTTACACGCCTTTGCAGTATTAAATTACACTCCTTTGAACATTTGTTTTTAGAAAAGCTATATCTTAGCCTTCCGTTGTGGTTATAACGATCTCTTCTTTTTAAGACAGCCGTCTGCACAAAATACTTTGTATTGTACATCCGTTCACTTAGTTTCAAATATTTAGCGACATGTTTCATCTGAATAAGCTGTCATCACGGCCACGCAAATTCGTTGGGTATTACACTCGCGTTTATGTCTTGTAAACTTATAGCAATTATTTATTTTCATCATTTATTATTTTATGGAAATATGTTAAGTAGCATAATAGTATGTAAAACATGAAAAAGACATTGTTTTGGCGGCATGCTGCTTTTGCAATAACGTGATGTGGCAACAGTTCGATGTCTTGTGGCGGCTTGTCGTGGTGCAATAACATGTGGTGTCAGTGTGATGCCTTGTGGTGGCTTGTCGTGGTGGACTTTTGCGATGTGGCCGCTGTTTGGTATCGTCTCAAGATGGGCGAGGACTTGTACCTGCAACAGGTTCTGCCTTCACACGATGTCATTTGCAGTATTAGGTTTTATGCGACAGAATGGCGTCCGTTTGCGAGCCTATTCGCTTTAATGACATTGAATTTTCTTTGTTGACCGTGGGTGTAATGCACGAGTAATTGTTGACCATTTTTATAAGACATTATTTGTCTGCACAGGAATGTGTAATTTTAAATTCAGAATTTTGCCTTCAAATCCATATAGGGTTAAATTTAAAAAAAAAAGGCAGTTTACATATGACAAACTTAAATCACTGATAATGTGTTCGTAAGAATATATCCCCAAATTGGAATTTCTTGATGACGTGGAAAAAACTCGACTGCTGATGGAATTGGTTCCTTGGCTACTTCTGTTTGTACACTATCTTTCGTTAAATTTATTACTCTTATTCATGGGGCTGACGGGCGTACTGGAATGCTTTGTACTTCAGACAAATTAATTGGAGCATTACGTAGGACTGAGGGACGTCTAGGGCTTTACACAGCATTCCTGATCGTGTGGGGTTGTTCGGTCTACGGTGACTTCCCGTTTTTCAGTTGTAAAAAAAAACACCCTTTCCTATAGACAGTGAATATTGTCCTTATACTGATTTACGTCGTCGTGTCCCCTTCACCCCTTAATAAGTGTTCGTAAAATACCCGAACCCAATCTTTAAAGGCATATTCTCATTCCACCTTTTACATTAAAAAGTCTGAACTTTTGTGCGCGGACTGTATTTATGTGTTTCCTATTATTATGAGAATAAACAATGATTTTATTTTCGCACACAGCATTAACCGATTGATCTTAATGCTTGATATACACTAGTCTATGATGCGGGACTGATTTTTCGTCTTACTTTGTACTTGAAGTGCCAGTAAAACTTTGTTAGGTCACTTCACACTTGTCGTATTAGTTTGTTACTATTGACACGTGTTAGTTTGTATCTATTAACAGAGACAACTTGGCGAAAGTGTTGAGGTGGCTTGACCTTTATTTCACGTTTGTGTTATTTGGTTTTTACTTCAAGATGTCAGGGGTTCAGATACATAACGTCAAATGGTAGGTTAATTAATGGCTGGTGAATTGGAAAGGTTGTGGAAGGAAGGTGCTCTGGCATAGTTCGATGTGTTGTCCCAGAATTTGCGTTAAGGAATGAGGAATACCACCAAGAAGGTCAATGGCCGGTCTCCGGAGCCGATATTTCATACGTGTTTTTTCCTATCTTACTGATGTTTCCGCACTCCTTCTGACATATTCTCAGTTTGCACTTGGTCTTTTTTCATAAATTCTACTATTCAGTGTTGTGAAGTTACTCCGGGCAATGACGTGACAAATCTGATATGTGCATCTCCAGCATGTATGTACAAACACATTAGCAGTTCGGCCTAAGAGCCCTTGTTTCAAGTAAACGCAGTTTGAAGCCCCGTAGACAGTGCCTTACCTTTCAAATCAATACAGTACCATGGCAAGTGTAGAACAGAAAGCTGCAAGACGACCTGTGGGGAGGGAAAAAGTGTTTCTTCTTTGAAGAATGCCTGGGATGGAGGATGACGAGGCGTTAGTTTTTGCGATCCCTCGATTCCCGGTTCGGGGGTGAAGGAGAATCACGCGAGGTTGTGCGTCTGTTTTCGGGAGACTGGTTTTTGACAAAATAAGGCCAGGGCAAACAATTTTGAGGGAGATGTATAGGAATCATGTTTCTGTAACGGTCGTTGGAGATGTAGGCCTGTAACATCTGGCTGTGCCAAGAATGGTAGGACGTTTCTTATGGGATTGACGTTCTGACGGCAGTGAATATGAAGGTCACGTTATTCTCGTATTGACGCCGTGTAGTCTGGTAGAATATTCTCTGAAGTTTGAGGGTGCAGATTCCTCCGAAACATTGATACTTTTTAGATTAGACGGCACGACGTCATATTACAGCACATCGTATTTTTCATTCCTTAAACAAACTATTATCTTGGACATCGTCCATCTGCCAAACTAGTAGTTATGCTCATTTTTATACCCCACTCTTAGATCCAAGTGGACTTTTATCTGTGACCAGCCAAGTGCCATGTTAGAGTTCGAGCCCCTCAGGGTGTTACAATGTGCTGCCAGTCAGGGCTATCGCACACCACAGGGTATGGTTATACATTGTTGTGCAGCAGTGGTGGAATGATAATTGCTGGGGCGAAACCGGAGAAACTCGGAGAGAAACCTGCTCCACTACCATGCCACTGCCTTCACCCGCGAATCTCATATGGCGTTACCGGCGAGAAGTCGTAATTCTCCGCAGTAAGAAACCAGTGTCCGGCTGCCTGAGTTACGGCAGGTCCTGTTCCATCGTCTAGAGTAGCAAATGCAATAATTCATATCGCCTGTCATATTTCATCGTATGATAATGCCCGCGTAATATGAAACGAAGTAAGGAAACTTCACTTTCATGAAGGAATTTTAGAAACCTGATAACTGAAATGGATTGGGAATTGCGATATGGTGTGGCAGATAAATTACTCAGCCACACGCAAGGTGTCTGCCCTGTAATATTGAACTGGTTATTCATATGTTAATATGATGATGTATCAGTCCCAGCTTCTTTTATTTGCTGTGGTGCGATAAACTGAAAAATCCGCGAGGAAGGTGAGTAGCTGGCGTGAGCAGTGATTGACATGAACCGCGACAAGTACGAGGTGGCACCGACGTATTCTGGAGTTCCGGAGAGTACAACAAGGATTCATTAGAATACACCACGAAAGAAGTGCCGTTGTGAATACATTTGTGGAGATCTATTAAAACCAACCGAGGAATACACATCTAATTTATTGGCGAATGTAGAATGTCGTACTGCGAAATGATGCGTCCAACGAAGTTTGGTTGTTTTATTCGATGGTGGGGAAAAAGTGCGTATATTGTTGTGGATGGGAGTGAAACTTCCCACTTGTCTGTCAGCGCACAAATGTGTTCTGCAATACGCCCTTTTTGTGCACGGCGTATTCTCGATTATAGGGGGTAATGGTGGGAGGGGACTGCACGCATAATTGAGAAACACGTTTGACCAAAAACATACACTTTATTGAGCCTCGAACGAAAATAAAATTGTGGCTTGTGTGTTGTATGCATAATGCTTATCAACTAAATTAAAAATAACCGTCAGTTCACAACTAAAATTTATAGTCATTACTTACTCATTACGCCATGTTACCGCCGATTCGGCAACCCTCAGGCAACGTAAAGACAGGCAGTGTACGTATAAACGTAACATTTAGGCGCATTCGCGTAACATTTCTGCCCTGGTAAAGCAATAAGTATTACATATTCCCAGTGTGTGTCTGTAGCCTTAGTTATCCAGGCTGCAAGGCGCATGCACCATATTGTCGTCTGTGGCCTGTTCGGCTGTACCATATTTTCCCACATCACATAAGCGGCACGATTTTTTAAAATAAAAATTATTGAACATAAAAAATGTGTGTTGGGATAGTACCTACAATTTCTGTCTGAAACATTCCTCATTCTAAAACGAATTCAGGGAGATATTATAAAAAATTTACGTAGGTCTTCGCCCGTTATTCTGGTTAGATTTTAATGAAACTTGCCCGACAGATTTACGAAAAATTCTCAAATACCAAATTTCATGAAAATCAGTCCTTTGGGAACCGAGTTGTCCCATGCGGACGGACGTACGGACGGACACAGACAGACAGAACAATAAGAGTCGCTTTTGCGAATTTGTGAAGGCGTCTAAAAATTACGGAATTATTGAGGAGGTTATTTGCTACACTGAGTTCTAAAAAAAGAAATGAGATCTCACGGTCTAGTTTGCAAGAATATTGCCTTTAAAGTTCTAGCTTTTGCCTAATTTTTAGGTTGTTTTACATTGCGTATTTAATTATGGTATGTAATTGTACTTGTAGAAGATTCTGTAGAGTAGTTTCCTAGTAGCAAGTCATTGTTTTCCCGGATTTAGACTGGTGGAAAACTTTAGTATTATATCATATTTGTAAATTGAGTTGGTAATTTATAGGTTAAGAGCTTCTTTTAAATGTTAATCTGGAAATTGCAATAAACAATAGAATGAATATGACGGGAAGTGTTAGAGAAACTGTAGAGTACAATTGAGTAAAATATGAAGATTCTTACAGTGTTCGAAGAATTCTTGCATTTATATTAGTGACTTGACTGTGATGTAACTTCAGATATTAATTCGACGAGGGAGATACAGAAATTCTTGTAGTTCTTATGCTAAGGATAGGAGTATAGACAGACATTACGCGTTATAAATGAGGAGTTATATGTACGTGAAAGATTTTGTGTTGTATTGAAACTGGTGGATTGCTGAGTACTAAAAGGTTGTCTTATTTTCCACCATCGTAATTGGTCATTAGCAACTGGCAGTCGTTCACAAATAATCCGCAAACCGTATAATCGAAAGTACACTGAATATACATTATTGCGTTTTTCTGTACTTAATTAATTTTGGTGTTAGGGAAGTTCAGTTTAGGAACTGGGATACACGGTGGACAATCGGAGAACGCAAATTCGATTCTTGCCGTTTGCACAGATTTTTTTATTCGCCATGACATCCAGGTCCGCTCTGGGATCCACACCTTCCTGTCACGTGTACCGGAGGGAAGGTGACTGATTACTCGTTGCATACGGTGCTGAAGGTTAAGAAAGCATGTGGCGAATCCTCCCCTCTGCATCGCCCTTGAATAATTGAGCGTATGTACAACTTTACATTTAAATATTTATTGTTGGTACAAGTGTGTTGTTGACGAGCTTATCAGCGGCAGGCGGATTCTTCTCTTGTGTAGGTTTATATTTCGTTTGTCTTTTGTGTAGTAAAATTGTTTACCTTTTTTTTTCACCAAGGCGCAACAGCCCCAATGAGTCAAGGCCTCCTCCTCATCGAGGATTCGTGATCACAGACACACCACACTCGGTAGGACTCCTCTGGACGAGTGATCAGCTCGACACAGAGGCTTCTACTTGACAACACACAACATTCACAAGAGATACACATCCATGCCCCCGGCGGGATTCGAACCCACAATCCCAGCAAGCGAGCGACCACTGGGATCGGCTATGTAGTAAAATACTTAGTCAAAAAATATTCAGACAAATGTGAGCGTGAATAGCAAGTTATACCGTATTCGTATTTGTTGTGTGGGAGAATGTTTTGGGTAGGTAGTGTATCATTTTGGATCGAGTTTCATATGTATTAGATTACGCAAGAGCACAGAAAATGCACTTTTTCTGTTGACGTTTCAGTACAAATAATAGCGTAAGGAGTTCACGACTTACTGTAAATGATGTAAGACACAGTACGCTTACGGCCCTTTTATTAGGTGCGTTCGCAAATTGCGAAAAAGCCGCTATGAGCTTGGTCGCGGCTGTCTGTCTGCATGGAACAATTCCTCTCCCACTGGACGGATGTTCAAGAAATTCGATATTCGAGTATTTTTCGAAAATCTGGCTAGAAAATTCAAGTTCAATTTAAATCTCACAAGAATAACGGGTACTTTACCTGAAGACCAATGTACATTTTTGATCATACCTCGCTCATTTCTGCTTAGAATGATAAATGTTTCAAACAAAAGTTGCAGAGAAACTCGAAACACACATTTTATGTTCAATAATTTTTTCTTTGGAAAATCGTGCCGTGTATGAGATAATGTGGAAAAATATGGTAGACCCAGACAGGCCACACATGACAATAAAATAGGCACGCATGCCCTTTTTATGCCGGATAACTAAGCCTACCGATATTCTCTCAGCATATGTAATAGCTTACGCTTTTCCATGCCAAAAGTGGTTACGCGAACGCGCTTCGGTGTTGTACTACGTTAACTGTCTTGTTTCAGAATAAGGCGCGATTTGAAAATTTCTGGACTCTGCTAGTCGCAAAGTTTGAACAACAAAAGTGTAAGGAAACGCAATTCGCTGTTTGTAATAATGGAAATGTACAACATTGGAATTACGTTAGTTTTATTTTCTGGCTGCCATACAAAGGGAACTCAATGGCAGCCAACATCCATAAAAAATGTTGATACCTGCATTATCACATGTCAGCCGAAAAGAAAATAAATGCGACTTGATACTTCATATTCTTGTCCTTCTTTGTCATTAGCCACTGGATCATCGATTTTGTGTGAGGTGACAAGTCATTTGGTTATTTTAGTTTAGTGCCGCAATGTCGGCTAACTGTGATTGATGATTAATTGCAAAGTTGTCTTGCTTGGAGACATGCTTTTTATATTCAAAACTGCTTGTGTCACTTTTGATTCTTTACGGATCGTTGCATTGTTGTGGTTAAGAGTTGGGATATAATGGGTTCGTAGCTCTGTGTTTTTTTTCCGGGGGGAGGGCCTGAAATACACAAGGCCGTCCCTTTACTTTCTTTCCATTTCAGCATTTATAACCGTCTTGTTATTAGACGATATAAAACTCAGGTGGTTCATAGGGTATCGTTAAGTCGCAATAAACGACGAAGTTTTTGCAGTTATATGGGTTTACCCCATCAGCTTGGAAGTTTGAATAAGATTTGAATTTAATCCCTAGCAGTTGCAAGATTTTTCATTACGGATTTCAGAAGTTGTTTATAATAGCTGTTCACCCAGCACAAGTATTTGTGTCGTGTTCATAAAAGTTGGGAGATTCTGAGACTTCGAATTGTTGGCAGTCACTTTTGTCGAGGTTTGTAAGTGACTGGCTACTTTTCAATTTTGAAATAGCATAATTAGCATTTATTTGCTATATGTACGTGTTCGAGCTGAGGTGAAGTTTGTGTGAATAATATTTAAAGGTTCATCAGTTAAAATTAAAATATATAAACGATGGTGAAATCAGTGGTTTATCGAAGGGAAACGTGGCTTGTGACAGAGATGGATATGAAAAGACTGAATATATGGGAAAGGAAAATATTAAAGAGGGTATATGGACCAGTGGCGGAACAAGGCGTGTGGATAACAAGAACTAATCAAGAACTGAGGGAGGTGCATGTAGATTTAGACATAGTAGCGTACATTAAAAAGAAAAGATTGGTGTGGATGGACATGTAGTAAGAATGGATCATGGAAGTGAGCTTGAGGAAACGTTGGAGATTAAACCAAAAGGACGTAGAGGAAGGGGAAGACCTAGATTGAGATGGCTAGAAGATGTTGAAAAGGATGTATTGGAGATGGAGGTTAAACTACTGCGACAGAAAGCAGTGGACAGAGAAGACTGGGGATGCCAAGGCTCTCAGAGGGTCGTAGAGCCAAGTAGTGTGAGTGAATACTCGAAGATTCAGTTCGAAAGTCAAAGAAAACTGGTCATAAATCCGACACAAAGTACAGTTGCGGAAAAACAGTCGCTGTTCAGGAACTGAAAGCCATGAATACACTTGTGGAAATGTGAGAGGTTATTAACGGCTTGACGCGCTCTTTAGCCACACAGATTCCAACAGTTGTAAAACCGGGCCTGTTTGTACGTTCTGAAATCCAGAGATGCCACTTTCTTCAGAGTTCTAACGTAACACATAGGCCAAAGTTAGGAAGGTAAGGGAAAGGCACGAAAATGATAGAGGAAAGGAAGTAAGGGGACAAGGGACTGAGAGACGGTTTCGCTTTGAATTTAAGTCGGGATTTTGCATTAGTAGGATTTGTTATGCCAGTTACTTCACGAACGGTTCATCTCGAAGACACTTCATACTGTATTACATGGTATTACGAGTTTTTGTGAAGTTACCGCCATGTAGTAAAAATATTTTAAAAATAGAAAATTTGCTCCTTGTGCAAAAATCGATGATGATGATGATGACGACGATTAATTTGGTGTTTTTATTTGAATGGGACAAAGGACATCATCCGTCAAAAGCATGCAGTATTGTGCATTAACTGTGACAACTTACAAGAACTGGCAGTTCAAAGTAAATGACACGTGAGCGGACAGGTGATGCACCAAGGATTATGAGGCATTATTTGGATGTCGCTGCCACACGTCACACACAGCGGTGGCACTGCGTAGGAGTATGTCGCTATTGACGACTTCGCAGTGAGAAAGCGTAGCCCACTTTTGCCGTTACTAGCTCGTAGTACCGGTTTTGAAGTTACATTAAAACAATTTTGATTTTCGGGTTTCACCGCCGCCGGTTCTTTCATCTTTATTTTTACCCTTAACCTTTCAAAGCCTATTGGTCACGTGATGCACCACCAGTTTAACATTCAACAACTGTAGCTCTGCCCATACTGTATTTATGTGTTTTGTGTTTATCTGAGAACAAACAGCGACTTGTGCCACTTACAGCATAAACTGATTGGTTTTTATAACCGAGATGAAAATTGTTTACAGCGCGGTAAGGACTGGGCCTTTAAATAAAGCGGTCTGCGCTTCGTCTGTAAAGGGTTAATGTACCGTAGCTCGATTTCGTTTCCTACAGAGGAGGATATATTTTCGTCATATTCTAGGCCTTTTTTGAATATCTTGCATTTCCGACGGCTTTTGCCGAACTGAAGGCGTTATAAAGCATAGCTCTTATGACATGGTGTCCCTGTTCACTTGTTTAACTTCGTTGACGTTCGAACGATATGTTGACCAATAAAAAAAAGTCTGTCTTCAGAACGAATTAACAGTTGATCGTAAAGTCGGAGAAGCATTGTCCACCTAACAGCAATTTAGGACTGCAACACCAACCGAGATAGCATAGTCTGTGTAGTCTGGAAGACCGAGAGATCCTGGTTCGCTACTCGGCAGGTTCAAGAAATCTTTCATAGTTAAAGACGATATATCTCTTTAATACAATGGATATATATATATATATATATATATTTGTGTGTGGTCTTTTCCACTTCATTGTTATTGCTTAAAACGCAACGGAATATCCAAATAAAAGAGATTTTTCGATTTTCAAAACCGTTTATTAGGGTTCTGGGGTTCCACCTTCCCACCCCTTCTGTGGTACAGGTACTCTTGCCCAGAGGTTAAAGCGGCCAAGACATGAAGCTGATTACTTCTGCATCTACTGCCGAAGTAAGATGAGTGGAACTGTGTCTCTGCTGTTCCATATGCTTGCATGGCTTGTACAGGGACAACGTGACCTTTGCTTTACCCTTTAACTCTAACCGCATCGAGTTTGACTCATTAAGTTGCAGTTTAGTTAACCGAACGTCACAGTCGCGTTCTTTGTAGTCGTGTGTTTTGCGACTGATGACTTATATTATATTCGTCAGTTCCGTCAGAGAGTTACCGGGCGGGTACCTCAAACTAAACTACGGCTGCTCCCTTCAACAAATGTACCGATGTCTTTGTTTGTTGATTTTTTGAAATCACATAAGTCCTTGTTACCGACGCACCGTTTAGACCACACAGTCTGTGGCCA
>Ga0136643_10015702_pt1 | contig 11377 bp, 7 predicted proteins | sample TergutLab28metaG_FD_96883 | JGI IMG/M metagenome (GOLD analysis project Ga0136643, IMG submission 96883) | Labiotermes labralis P1 segment gut microbial communities from Petit-Saut dam, French Guiana - Lab288 P1 (version 3) (version 3) | ecosystem: Host-associated > Arthropoda: Insects >... | reverse complement strand
CCCTTCATCATGTCTTTTCTCCAAACCCCACATTTTAACAATGACACTATGGTTAAGAAGAGAACCCTAGTTTTCGAGTGACACTCCCTTCATCATGTCTTTTCTCCAAACCCCACATTTTAAAATATGCAGAACCCACTTTTAACATTATGCAATTGTAAATCTTAGGTTCTAATTCTAAGGGAAGAATAAAAGGTGACTTCATTTTGAAAGGAATCTAAAGTGAGTAGCTAGGCGTAAAAGAGGTACAAAGGGGATGCTAGAAATATTACATAATGCGGTGAAGGTAAAGCTGTCCCCACATTCTGTATTTAAGCGCAATACTTACATGTATTATGGACTGGCACTGTAATATTCATTCTGAACTTTCGCCATACATGGAGGTGAATGCCCGGATTTCACTTCTTGACTGCTGTAGGAAGCAAGGTAGACCACAGAAGTGATCTAGCCTGTTTCTTGTCACCATAAGGACTCACTAGCTCAGCTGCAAATTTATACTCCTTGTCTAATATTGCTTTGGCGGCTAAATTAACTGAAAAATTCTGACCTTTGCCCTTCGTATTAAAATGATATACTTCCTTGACCTCTGAAGTTTACACAGCTCACTACCCCAGTATCTGTTGCAGATATACCAGCATACCTCTCTTTCCCACATTTTTACCAGGCTGATGCAGCTCTGCTTGATGCAGTGGAAGGACTGAAGCCAGACGAGGGAAAACACAGTACCTACTTCTTAATACAGCCTGTAAGTTCCATTATAACCTCAGTTTATTAACATTTTCTTAGTCTGTAATATTGTAATACAGTAACTGTTTAAACAGAAATGCAAACCACACAGAACCAAATTAACGTCACCCCTTTTTTGTGGAAAACAATTTTAAAAAATATACGTTGACACACACAAACCGTTGGTCCTCTTGCTGTGTAACTTTCTTCCCGTTTTTGCCATACTACAAAAAAAAGTCTTTGGGCCTAAAATGGACGAGGTAAGAAGGGACTGGAGGAAACAGCATATTGACGAGTTGCATGACCTGTACTCCTCACAAAATACGATTTGAGTGATCAAATCAAGAAGAATGAGATGGGCGGTGAATACAGAGCTTATGGGGGAGAAGAGAGGTGAATACAACGTTTTGGTGGAGAAACTTGAGGGAAGGGGCCACTTGGAACACCTGTGCGCAGATGAGACGATAATATTAAAATTAATTTTCAATAAATAGGATCGGGATGGGACATGGACTGGAATGATCTCGCTCAGGATAGGGCCCAGAGGCGGAATCTTGTGAACGTGGTAATGAACCTTAGGGTTCCATAAAATGCTAGGAATTTCTTGACTATCTGAGGAACTGTCAGCTTCTCAAGAAGGGCTCTGCTCTGTTGAGTTAGTTCTTTAGTTAATTAGTTAATTGGTTGTTTGGTTGGTTGGTTAGTTGTGCACTTCTTTTGATATTAATATAAACAAAATAAGAAACATAAGATTCTGTATTTTACACAAGATTTCAATACAATTTTATGTTTTGTTGACTGTGCATCTCTGTATAATCTTGTGAATAAAGCCAACTTGGTGCACAATTTTTCTTAGTATGTGTATTTCTTTTCCTTATATGTTTCGGGCATCTGTGTGCCCATCATCAGGAGAAACGACTGTATTTATGCAACACTTGCTATTTGTTATTCTGTATGGACCAGACAGTCATCCACACAGAATAACAAGTACCAAGTGTCGCATAAATACAGTCGTTTCTCCTGATGATGGGCACATAGTCGCCCAAAACATGTAGAGGAAAGAAATGAACATTCTAAGAAAAATTGCCCACCAAGTTGTCTTTGTTTACATGATTTCATTACAAGTGACCAGACAGCATGAACATGAACAACATTTAATCAAATGACACTTAAAAAAGAAATGCACAACTTTGCAGTTGAATTGTGATAATTTGCCTCCTTTAAACCTTAAAAGCATGACATTAATATAACTAATATTTTAAAACAAATTTCTTACATCAGAGAAAGGAGTGTTTTCATTATAAACTTCAACTAGTTCATCCTGTTAAGGGAAATGACCTTCTCATAGGTTCCAAATTGGGCAACAAAGGTTCACATTACTTTCACCTGAAAACAAGAAAAGATGTTGTTCCTGAAAAGTTTTATTTTTCTATTTTTCATGTTGGATAATAGTCAAAGGACTGAAACCTATAAATCCTACATTTTATGTTTTGTTGACCGTGCATCTCGCTATATCTTTGTAATAAAAACCAACTTGATCCACTATTTATCCTCAGTTTATTTTGTCAATCAAACTCTACATGTTTTGGGCGTATTTGTAGCCGGGCCAACAGACAGTCATCTGAAAAGCACAACACGTACCAGTTGTATATATACAGCATTCCTCCTGATGATAGGCTACAAATATGCCTGAAACATGCAGAGATTGATTAACGAAATAAACTGGGGCTAAATAGTGGATCAAGTTGGTTTTTATTACTAGAAATCCTAATTGTAGTGTAACTATCTCAGAACCCTTCACCTGTATATAGGCCTTTCAAAATTAATCTGCATATAATAACTATCATCCCTTGAATTTAATTGCTTTGAAAAAAAAAATGTTTAATGATAAGGAAAATTATGTATTAAGTTTATGTTTCAGAACTTGGGAGTCACAGTGGAAGGCCAAGTACGAGTACAGTTCAACCTTAAGGTTGAGCATTCACCAAATATACACTCAGTTGCCAACTTCCCTGACATTGTCTTCCCAATCATCTGGCTTCAAGAGGTAATTTGAAATGAAATGATGCAGGCAATAGCAATTTAGCATGTTTCTGCAGTATCACAAAGTGCAATACTGTTTCACAGCAAGCAAAAGCTTTGTGAGATGTGCTTTTGAAAGATTCCCTTTAAGGCTATGCAGTGTGTCTATTTAGTGTAGCTGTGTTTAACTTTTCGGTCTAGTGTGCCTACGGTTTATGTTCTTGTGTTGTATTTGCACGTATATACTTCAACTGTAAGCTACTGTTAACCCTGTGCCTGCTAATGTGGAGAATATGGTGAGCTCCGAATAATGCTAGCAATGGGCAGATTGGATTTAACTCATTGTTTAGAGGGTTAACTCCTTAAGGATGAAATGTAGTCCATTTCATTTAAAGACACAGTTCATATCACATAGTGAACACTTGTGAAATCGGTTATAGAAACTAATCATTGAGTGTTGCATAGGGCCAAATTCACTCTTTGTTATGAGATACATATAAAATGTATAAATGCAATACGTGGGAAGACATAAAATTTTTTAATGTTAAAACTGGTGGAACATACACTAACCACTAGGCTTTAAATGGTTAAAAAGTGGGCTTTGTTCTTCAATTGATTGCTCACAAATTAATTTTGTATGTATTTAACTTAAACCAATATACAGGTTTTCAGAGACATTCATCTGTAATTTGTTTTTTCCAAGCATTTTTAATGTTAAGGATGCAGTGCATGTTGTAACCACTCATTACTAACTAGGAATTTGTGAAATAATGAAAACATAATCTCTCACATACAAAATATAAAAACCAGGCTAAGCATGTAGCTGCATTTTCTCCACACATGCATTGAGTTAGTCACCTCAGAGGGAATATGTAACTGTATTGTGCATGTGAACACGTGGATAACTACTATCATACTGGTGAGCTTGGCTACAACCCTCAGATGGCCTCCTCCTGTTTTCAGACAACCCAAATTTAACTACAGTATTGTTTATTTTGTCATTTTTTTATGTCTGTTTTATATATATATCAAATGTCAAAACATTTCAGTTTTGCCTATATCATTTTCCTCCATTGCAACTGTGTCATGTATCTTACAATAGCACCTAAAAACACATTTTATTGCTGAACAGTCATGAATAACACATATAATGGCGATCAATTAAAAAATAATGAAATTTGTAGTACTCATGGAAGTGGCCATGATTATTATTGCTTTCTCAGACATGACAAATTTTAATCTGGTAGAATTTGAACTACATTTTTTAAGAACATGCTTCATCCTTCTTCAAGGTAGGATAGCATACATATGAGTCAATAGATTTATGTTGAGTGACAGTTGCTCTTCTACACTGAAGATGAAGCCCATAATTTCCTCAGATAATCTGGTAAATATCTAACCAAGCTACACAATGTAACATCTCTGAGAACAGTAACTTTCAAGGAAAATTTGTTTTTGTAATTTAAATTCTTGCTAATGGATAAGTGAGCACTTCTGATGTGTTTACAGTCATTGGTAGGTGGTATGAGAGTATGAGTTATGGTCATATAGGGGGCTCAGGGTTCTAAGCGATATACATCATCAAATTCGCACAGGTGAAGCTTCATATAGCACATACTAGTATTCCTGGTACATTTGACCATTCAAATATTTTTCAGTGGCTTAAAAGACATGCCAAAATTATTCATCTCTCTATACAAAACACCACAAATGAATTAGTTTCTAACACACATGCCATTTCTAACTTGCAGCCATTATAAAGTGGTTTTAATAATTTATAATATTTTTCTTTTGGTGCAGTGATACTGGCCATAAGGAACTCATAAAGAATTGTATGTTTTGTTTATCTTCTTATCATACACCGTTCCTGACTCAGCACGATTGAATTTTCAGGGACTTGCTGAGCTCACACCTAGCATACGACACTGGGTTTATTTAGGTTCAACAGTGGCTGAAGTGGCAGCTCCAATCTGCAGCTATGGCTCTATCGTACTAGGAACACTTATTTTGGTTGGAATATTTATCAAGACCTACAGAAATATTTTGTTCACAAAGGAGACTCTGGAGAAAGGCAAAGAGACTCTGCGAAGAGGAAGCAGTTTCATCTTGAATGGGCAACATAAACTTATGATTATTCGGGATTCTTACACCTTGCTAAATGATGTAAGCATGGACCCAGATCCAGACAGTAATCAAGATGATGGAGTTTAAGACATCCACTGGTAACAAGAGAGAATTTGGTGGCATAAATCTCAATCAGACTGTGGGCCCAGGTTAGGGTTGTCTGTTATACAGTGGAAGCAGTCTGCTGTCTTACTCTGAGACAGAATCAAAATAATGTCACTTGTGCACCAGAAGAGATGTACACCTGATATTGAACCAAAGTGACATAACTTTCATGTCATGTCTCTTTTTACACTATAACACACACACCCCTGATTTTAAATATTGTATAAGATTATATGAGTTCATCACAAGATTAAAGTATATGCATGACTGAATTGTCAGGCACCTATTTGCTCAGTATTCATGAGAGACCAATTAGTATATTGTGGAGTTGTATTGCTTTAAATGTATGTGCCACTAGGCCAGTGGTTCTTTTGTAACAATAATGAAGAACTATTTATCATCAATATCAACTATGGTGCTACATCTTCCAGACAATTACAATGACTGTTGTTATTTTTACTCATTGTTATTTGCTCAGTGCAATATGAAAGTTCACATCATATAAAAGGTATATATATATATATATGTATATATATACACACACATATTGATTACTGAGAGTACTACGTGTGCCAGGATTTTTGTACCCTACATACTTGAAATAGCAGTAAGCTAATAGTATTTAATCAGGGCTCAACTTGTATATGCTCCCAAGAGTAAAGTTTTGGGGAATAGAAATGCTGCACATCTGGTTCACGAAATCTAAAAATATTACTCTATCCAAGTGCTGATCTGTGCATTAAATGTCAAAACTTCAGCCTCGTTTATAATCACATTTTTCTGGACACAGATTAAGTTGTCACATATGATACAGCTTCAAATTGTGGCTGCTAAAAATAAGAGGCCCCACTCTGGTTCAGTGCCCAAGACGAGCATATAGACCCAGACCACCATTCTGTGGTCACACTTCGCTTCATGGGCACTTTAATGTGATCAGTTCATCGTATAACTAGGTGTGCCAGTGATGATGGAACTATACTCTTCCCCATGACAAAAGAACAAATGAAGCCCTGGTTATTTCTGAAAGCATGAGTGTGTTTATCAGTGTGGATGAAGCAAATTTCAGAAAAAAAAAAGCTGCATGTAAGTTCTATGAATACATTAAATAACTTAGGATGGGTACATATTGGATATGTTTACAGCCAAGGCAAGAGTTACTATGACGATGTTTTGGAGAATAAACAATAAACAATAAACTAGAAGTTACCGCTTATCTTAAAAAAAAATCTGTGCAGAAAATCAAATAGAAACTGATGGGACTCCATCTGACCTTTGAATAAACTTTATAATTTTTACAAATTTTGTTAATTCTTTGCATGTTAGACTAATGCCTTGTCTCAGCCTGAAATAACACAATGAAGAAATATGCCAGTGTACAGTAAAAATGTGCAATGCAAAACATGAGTAAGAAGCAATATTAAAACTAGTTAGTTTGAATATAGGAAATGACATTGGATTTCCTGCATGATCACATTGTGTCCATTAGAATGAAATCAGTTGTCGGTCTCAATTAGGTTCAGTTCTTCACTGTTGTCACAGGTCATGGAATATGGGATGGCATATATGTACTGATCCACACCATATTTCTCAATATGAGTAGTTTCCCAATTAAGAATCTTGGACGCCCTTCAAAACTCTTGTACTTATATGTCATTCTGAACAATATGACTCTTAAATATTTCAGGTGGAAAACAAATGATATTTTTCATATAAATTTTGGTCATTTTTCATTATGTCTGTCACAGAAATTTTTTTAAAGACAAAATTCAGGCCCACTTTTCGTCAGAACTGTTTCAGATGTCTTGTCATGCTCCAGCAAGCCATTACCATGATCATGATATGTCCATCACGTTAAACACCCTTTATGCTAAGGGGTCTCCCCTTGTTCTACTGTTGGCCTTGCTCATTCTAAAATTATATTTGTAAATAAAAAGGTAATGACATTAAATTACTGAATTATAAAAACAGACAATAAATGTGGAATATTTGGTACATAAAATATGACCTTTGCACCAGTCTTTTCTTTATGTTATTTTGACCAACTGCCACTTTTTTCTGTTCGGGTCAGACACTCCTTTCTTCAGAGTATTTTGGTCACTGGCTGGTTTGAGTGGAGAGAAAATAGTTAACATCAGGACATTATATGGGTGGGCCAATACATGGATATGGGAGTCAAGGTTATGTACACTTACTTACTTATTTACTTACTTACTTACTTACTTACTTACTTACTTACTAACTTATTTATTTACTCACTCACTCACTCACTTATTACTTATTACTTCCCTTGCCTTCCCTTGCCTTGCCTTACTTTACTTGTTTAATTTTACTTTACTTTACTTTACTTTACTTTACTTACTTACTTACTCCATGGAGCAGAGACCTTCTTGAGAAGCTAACAGGTTTTCAGCTAGTCAAGAAATTCCCCGCATTTTATGAAACCTGAAAACCTGAAGGTTCACTACCACAGTCACAAGTGCCGCCACCTGTCCCTATCACGAGCCAGCTCAAACCAGTCTATACCCCCACATCCCACTTCCTGAAGGTAGATCTTAATATTATCCTCCCATCTATGCCTGGGTCCCTCGTACAGATACTCACAGCCACACAAATGTACAAATGCATTCAAATGGCATGCATCATGTCTGTAGCCTGAAATGAGCTTCCCACTTCAGAATTCAAACAAAACACCAGTGTTATCGAAACATTCATAGATTTGAGTCACATTTGTTAACCAGCAGTACAAAATGAATATAATCCATCATTTAAACAGGGACAATACAACAGTATATTACTTTGTTGTTAGTCATACATTAATTGGATAAATATTACTTATTGTACAGAGTGGCATGAAAGTCACTTACACACATAGTGTTTTGATATGTTGCCTCTAGTGTCAAGTGACTTTTATGCCACCCTGTATAAAATTCATCTGACTTAAGTGCACTTAATTTATACTATTCATACATCGAAACAGTTTTCAGCCTTCTCTATTCAATGCTCCGACAGACACCAATTCTGTCATGTGTGACTAATAAAAGTGATACCATAGTTTCTCACTTTCAAATGAAGTACATTATATCTGTCACAAATTGATGTTATCTGCTAACATTTAGCCAGATAATTGCTGTGTGATAGCCTAACAACTGCTACCCAGCTCACTGCAATCACTTCTCAACACTTCTCTCATAGCAGCTTTATTCATTCTGAAGTGCTCACGTGTATAAGAATTTAGGCTGAACGTGTTCGTTATCTCCACTTCTAGAACAAAACCCAGGGCATATGCAACAGAAGTACACAGACTTTCCAAAATTCTAGGTGCCAGAAAGGTGACAAGAAGCGTGATCCACACTGAGGACCCCAGAAATATTAGGTGCCACAGTAGAAATTTAGTTGCCCAGGTGACCTGGCACCTGGCATTTATACACCCCTATCATTTACTGTACAGGACAGCTAGTAACATTCAACTGCATGGTGACCAGCTGATGGGTCCGGTGTACCTAAATACAAGCAGTTGGTTGTCTTGGTGTCATGCAAATATGAAAATGAATTTTTGTTTTGACTATCTGTGTTGTGTTTTTTTTTTTATTCACACACCAGCAGTCATTGTGTCCATGTGCTGCCAACACATTGATGCACTGTAAACACAGCACCTGGGCTAAGGTTACCGTTTGACTATCAGCTAGGAGTTGTATTACACTTGTGTAGTCACCACAGCCAAACAGAGAGTGTAACTGGCTCACCACCAAACTCAAACACACAACAATGAAATACAATTACTGCTACATTAGCACCCATGTTTATTGCAAGTGCTAAATATATATTTTATTATGTTAATTGCAGTTAGCTAAAATACTGATCTTATGGTATTTATATTCACATGCAATATCTGACTATAAGCGAAGAACTGTACAAACATCTATAACATACAGTTTTTATAAAACCACAAGAAAAAAAAATTCTTGGAATTCTGTGATATTTCGGGTTCTGAAAGTGATGTTAATAAAGACTCAATTTTTCTGAGAAATGATGCCATTTTGATTGGTGAGTAGTTACCATTGTTATGGAGGAACTTGCTGTCTCCACCTTTGGGGTAGTTCAAAAGGAGTAGGCCATGTAGAAGAGAAGGATTTTTTAAAAATCATGTAACTGCACACTACATTAAAGTCAGGTAAGTAAGCCTTCTGCATTATATATTCCCTATTCACAATAAGAAAGCAACAGTGGAAACAGCTAATCATTACATCTATATACACAAAGGGTGACAAAAACTGACTGTAGTGATCATCCAGTCATATCACTCATTATCAGCTATGTATGAAATTTTATCCATTTCAATTCAATTCAATTCCATCATCCTTCTTTAAATGTTAATGTCATAAGCAGGTGAAATTACTGGGCATCATCAGTGTGGATTTTGATGTAATGGTTCAAATACTGATCATATGTCCTGTATTTATCAAATACTTAAAAAAAAAAATGAGAATAGAGTGGGGTAGTGCATCAGCTATTATGGACTTCAAGGGTGTTTTTTGCAACATTTTCATTGAGTTTGGTATCCCTTTGAATCTAGTTAGGTTAAATAAAAATGTGTTGAAATTTAATCTATAGTACAGTCTGGACAGGTCAAAATTTGTCTAATACTTATCTATTAAGAATGCTGCGCATTGGGGAAAAGCTTAGTCACCATTTATTTTTTACTTTGCTTTGAATGTGCCATTATGAGGGTTTATGCAGGCCAGGATGGTTTCAAATTAAATGCTACACTTCAGCTTCTGGTTAATGCGAATGATGGTGATGATTTAGTGGGTGAAGACAACCACAGTATGAATAAAAGTGCAGCAACTTCATAGTTGCTAGTAAGGAGAGGAGTCTTGAAGTAAATTCTAAGAAAACTAAGCATAGTTCATATCTCACAAACAGAATGCAGGCAAAAATAAAAAAACACAGGTAATAAATAACTCCTTCAAAACCATGGCAAAACTCAAATATTTGGGAAAAACTCTAGCAAATCAAAATTGCATGCATGAAGCAAGTAAGGGCAGATTAAATTTATGGAATGTTGCTATCCTGTGCTCTACAATCTTCTGTCTTTGCATTGGCAATCTAAAAACTTAGAGATTGAAATACAGAGAAACATAATTTTGCATCTGGTTTTGAATGGGTGAGAAATTTGGCCTATCACATTAAAGGAAGAATTTAGGCTGAGGGAATTAAAAAGTGCTGATTAACCCTTTAAACGCCGAGTTAAATCCCATCTGCCATCTGTTGGCATTATTAGGAGCTCACCATATTTTCCACGTTAGTGGGTTAAGGGTTAAGATACTTGGCCCTAAGCTGGGCGAGGTAATGGGGGACTTCAGGGGATTACATAATGAGGAACTTTATGATCTGTACACCTCACCAACTATTATTCAGGTGACCAAATTAAAAGAATGATATTACCAGGGCATGTGACATATATGGGAAAGAGGAGGGGTACATACAGAGTTGTGGTGGGGAAACCTGAGGGAAAGAGATAATTTGTAAGACATAGCATACAGGGGAGAATAACATTAAAATGAATATTCAAAAAACAGGTTGGAGGAGAGTGTACTGATGTAGCGCAGGTTCTTGCGTATGAGATAATGAACCGTTGGGTTCTATAAAATACGGGGAATTTCTTGACTAGCTGAGAAACTATTAGCTTCTCAAGAAGGGCCCTACTCAATGGAGTTAGTTATACCCAAGCAGCCCTGAATTTTAGCAGTTAGCATGTTTTATCACTCATTAATTCATGCCCTCCACCACTGGGTAGTTGCCACACATACAGGTCAATAGAACATAAATATGCGCTCACTCTAATTCATCCATCCATCCTCCTAACAAATTTCTCATGTAACACCTATATAAACACTTCCCACATTGCACTCCAATACAATTCAAGAATTCTGTCAATTTTCTAGCTCTGTATGAGTGCAAAACTTCTTGTTGTCCAGTGCAGTTTTATTAAAAATACTCTTTTTTGGAAAACACACATTTAATGTATTAAGTCTAAATTAAGCTCAGCTTGTTATGCTATGCAGTCAGTCAAACAACATGTATCACTAAATACTCTGAAAATGATTTACTATTCCTACTTCCACTCTGTAAGGACCTATGGTATATTGTTCTGAGGGTAATCCTCAGACAGTAAAAAAATTTTCTGGTTGCAAATGAAGATTATTAGAATCATGATGGTTTGTAGAAGTAGTGACTGTTGTAGAAATTTTTTTTTTAATTTAGAAATCTTACCACACCCTTCCCAGTAAACTCTTTCTCTTCTTTTGTTTATGATAAGAAATAGGAATCAATTTCTGGTCAATTCTGATATACAGGGTGTCCCAGGAGGAATGTGCCAGACTTCAGGAGAGTGTTCCTT
>Ga0136643_10015701_pt1 | contig 11377 bp, 7 predicted proteins | sample TergutLab28metaG_FD_96883 | JGI IMG/M metagenome (GOLD analysis project Ga0136643, IMG submission 96883) | Labiotermes labralis P1 segment gut microbial communities from Petit-Saut dam, French Guiana - Lab288 P1 (version 3) (version 3) | ecosystem: Host-associated > Arthropoda: Insects >... | reverse complement strand
GGAAGTAACACTGAATGCAGGTACAAACAATAATCCTGATGCAGTACACTTTGCAGGTTGGTTCTTCGATGCAGATATCCCAGCTTCCGGTACAGTACTTGGAGTACCGAGCACTCCTGTAAGCCTTGAGACAATATTTACAGTAAATGCAAATACACAGGCAGCAGCAGTATGGGTAGATGCAACCGGCGTGGTAGTTGGAAGCAATGTAGACCTTGAGATAATCAACATCCCTGCAGGTGATGTAGAAGCTCAACAAGGCTCAGCAACCCTTAACAGCACGACACTCACCGGGGCAATACCGACAATCAACGGAAGCATAGCAGGCGTACATCGCTTACCACAGGGCGCGGAAATAACACTGAATGCAGGAACATCAGGCGAACTGATATTCCTTGGCTGGTTCCCGAGTGCAGAAGCTCCGGCAGCAGGTACCTTGATCGAAGGAAGCATTACAGCGGGCAACCCGATAATGACCACAACAGTTAATGAAAATATGTCATGGACAGCAGTTTGGGTTTGTGACAGGGGAGTTGTCGGCGGAGTGAATCTAATCATCGATAACCTGCCTGAGGACATTGAAATTGTGGGACAAACACCTAGCGGCAACTACGTTGCGGGCACAGCAGTTTTGCTGAATGAAGGGGTTCCAGTTGATGAAGACCAATGGGTGTTCATGGGTTGGATTCGCGGAGACATATTACCGAAACTAGGTGATGATCTTGCAGACTGGCTGGCACTAAACAATGAAATATTCCATGTACCGACCGGGGAACAGCACATGGCGGAAATTGGAAACGAAATTGTCAGATATACAGCAGTTTGGGGTGATGGAACTCGCGTTGGCATGCCGATTGAGGATGAGCACATGGTGCAGTTCTGGATGAACGACGGTACAGGGGTCAACGGAAGAGGCGATCTGTTTTATTCAACAGAGGTTCAGGATGGAAGCACAGTAACACCACCGGATCCAAACCCAACACGCGAAAGTATCCTAATGTTGATGGAACCGATGATCATCCAACAAACAGAACCGAAAGAAGATGACTACTATGCTGATGAAGATGCTGTAGCAGACGATGATACCATAATTGATGACTATGGAATAACCTCGGATGATGCTGCAGAAACAGACAACGATACCGATAGCATTACAACAGAGGAAGATTCTTCAACTACCGGTGATGCAGCAAATGAAGATGATGCAACAACATATGAGACTGTACCATCGAATGACGAGGAATATGTGGTAACACAGGGCTCGGATGATGTATCTGAAGCAGCGACTCAAGCGGAAATCATAAAAATGAGCGAAACAACTGTGATCTATACATTCATAGGCTGGTACACATGTCAAACAAACGCACCTTCAACACGCTTCGATTTTGGAACGCCGATAACAGGTCCACTGGACTTGTATGCGAGTTGGGAGCGCACAGAGATAATAGTAACCAATACAGTGCTGTTCGAGCGCAACGATGGTAGTGGAAACCTTCACTATACGGCATTCGTACCTTATGGGGAATCGCTCATAAACTATATGCCGGAAACAACTCCGACACGCGATGGTTACGAGTTTACCGGATGGTTCACAGCGGATGGGCAACAGTTTGCAGATTTTGCAATGACGATAACCCAAGGTTTCACACTTTATGCCGGATGGTCAAATATAACACACATGGTATCGTTCTATCGCAACGACAGTAGTGGTGCAGTGCATAACACCGCAGTTGTGACTGAAGGACAACAAGTTGGCAGACCTACAATCCCAACCCGCTTTGGGTTCACATTCCGAGGTTGGTACATGGATGCAGATGGAACAATAGCATTCAACTTTAATTCTCCGATAATAAGCGATCTTGGTTTGTATGCACGCTGGGAAATGGTACTTACAACCGGCGGCGGTGGAGCGCCGATACTAATCGAAGAAGAGGAAGTGATCGAAGAAGAAATTCCGCTTGTTGAGAGTGTTCAGGCGCACCATGCGTACTTGATAGGCTTTGCGGACGGAACTATAAGACCTCGTGCTGAGGTTACAAGAGCACAGGTGGCGACGATGTTGTTCAGACTTATGACCGATGCAAACCGTGCAAATTCATGGAGTCAAACGAATCCTTTCCCTGATGTCGTGCTGAACAACTGGCATAACAACGCGGTATCCACGACAATGAACGCCGGAATCTTTCTCGGTATGCCGGACGGCACATTCATGCCGGAGCGTGCAATAACTAGGGCTGAGCTTGCAGCGACGATAGTCAGGTTTATGAACGTGAGTCAAAACCGAGGCGCACCGCAGTTTAGTGATATAGCCGGACATTGGGCGCAGGGCTACATCAATGCAGCGGCGTTGAATGGATGGGCTATAGGAGATGCAGGTTTAGGCGGGAGATTTGATCCTGATAGAACAATCACAAGAGCCGAAGCAGCGGCAATCATCAATCGTGCTCTTGGTCGTCAGCCGGAAACTTCTGAAGATTTGATGCCGGAAATGCGTACATGGTCTGACAATGATAATCCGAATGCATGGTACTACCTGTACATTCAGGAGGCGACTAATTCGCATTACTACGTGATGAAGGATGATGGTATACATGAGACTTGGGTTGAGATTATTTCACCGGAGCGTCCTTGGACACTGCTTGAAAGACCGAATTCACGTCCTGATGATATTTTCATGGTGGCGTAACATTTCTGACTCCTCACCGCGCTGCAAGGTGGGATGAATAGTAACACCCGCTGTTCCTGAAAAGGGGCAGCGGGTCAAAAAATGTGTGCTCGTACTCCGTGGATATTCTGATATATCCAAGAAATACGAGACGGTGCACTCAAGCTATCGGACTGCCGCATTTCGCGGGATAAGTGGTGTGAGAGGACGGTAGGTGAACTAATCATCTACCTCCTACTCGATTGTATTATGTATTGATATGAGGTATAATCAAACTTATCAATTCGAGAGGGGAAATTGATTATGGAAAAATACATCGAATTAGCGAAGTCGCTTGGAGCGAGTAATGTTGTTGCGGTGACACCGGATGAGATCGTTTTTGACAGCCGATCGTTACTCAAATGCATGTTCGGTTGCTCGGATTGGGGGAAGGGGTGTACATGTCCGTCGAGGGCAGGGGCACTTTCTCCCGGTGAGTATGAAGAGATGCTAAGGAGATATAAGACGGTGCTGATAATTCATTCAACCGATAAGAAAATTGCGCAGAAGGCATCTTATGAGGTTGAGTGTGAGGCTTATCTTGATGGGGATGCGCTCGCATTTTCGATGTCGGATTGTGCAATCTGTGCTGATTGTGCAGGGCGATCTGATATTGCTTGCAGAAATGTGAAGATGGCGCGTCCGGCATTTCATAGTGTGGGGATTGATGTTTTCTCGACCGTGAGGAGATTGGGATTGCCGCTGAATGCTTTGAGGGATGAACGTGAAGTGCAAAATTGGTATGCAGCAGTTTGGATTAATTAATGATAATGGTTAACAAGTTACGGTAAGGGTTTCCTTACGACAGCTTGAAATACCTAGCAATTACTTCGGGCGGATCTAATCAGTGTTTACCTAGGTTTTAAATCGCATTTTGAAAGGAGTGATCATAAAAATGAAGGAATCAACTGCATTGGAATTTCGGATTGCAACTAGAGATGATTGCGCATTGATCTTGAGTTTTATTAAAATGCTTGCTAAGTATGAGCGTTTGGAGCATGAGGTTGTCGCTACTGAGCAGCGGATTGATGAATGGATATTTGATAAGAGCACTGCTGAGGTGTTTTTTGCAATGGTAGATGGCAAAGAGATCGGCATGGCGTTGTTTTTTTCCAATTTCTCGACTTTTGAGGGTCGAGCGGGGTTGTATCTTGAGGATTTATTTGTAGTACCGGAATTCAGAGGGCGCGGTATTGGAACAGCGATGTTGCGTGAGCTTGCTAGGATTGCTGTTGAGCGTGGTTATGGTCGTATGGAGTGGACCTGTCTTGATTGGAATACGGATAGTATTGAATTTTACTTATCGCTTGGCGCGATTGCCATGGATGATTGGACGAACTATAGGGTTACGGGTGATACACTTGCTGCATTGGCGGCAGATATCGCTAAAACTATTTAGGAGAAGAAAAACCATGTTTGAGTATACTTTAAAACGCAGCAACAGAAAGACCGTCGCGATACATATTCGCGACGGTTCTGTTGAGGTTCGCGCTCCTTTAAAGATACCGCAGAGTGGGATAGATAAGTTTGTAGCTTCAAAGGAGAAGTGGATCAGAGAAAAACTTGCAAGCTCAACTGAGCGAAAGGAGATGCGCAGCAGCTTTTCGGTCGATTATGGCGATCTCCTGCGCTATCGCGGGAAGATGTACCCGGTTGTAGCCAGAATTGGTGACCGTATGGGATTTGATGATGAAGGCTTTTACCTGCCTGAGAATTTGACACAGGAGCAGATAAAATATGCCATTATTGAGATATACAAGCGTCTTGCTAAGCGTGATTTGGTTAATAGGGTGCTTTTTTTCGCGGAGAAGATGCAGTGTGAGCCGACTGCGGTGAAAGTCAATAGTGCAAAGACACGGTGGGGGAGTTGTTCGGGGAAGAAGAGCATCAATTTTTCTTGGATATTAATTATGGCAGATGATGATATTATCGATTATATTGTCGTTCATGAGCTTGCACATATTTTTGAGATGAATCATTCGGCAAAATTTTGGAAGGTTGTTGAGAGATTTATTGTTGATTATAACGAGCTTAGGGCGAGGCTGAGGTTGTTGCAGAAGCAATTGAGTGTTGAGGATTGGGTGTGACCGATGTCGCGAGCGAGGTGTTGTCAACCTATGCGGTTTTGTGGTATACTCTAACGAATTTCATTAAAAGGCAGGTATTCAATGGAAAAGAAGAGGGTTGCGGTTATTTTTGGGGGCTGTTCACCGGAGTATTTCGTTTCTCTGATGTCCGCATTTTCTATCATCAACGCGATTGACCGCGATAAATATGAGGTCATAATGATCGGAATCACGCAACAGGGGACATGGAATAGATATTATGGTTTAGTTGATGATATTCCTGTTGATAAATGGCGTGAAGATGAAATGCTGTTGAAACGAGCATTTATCTCTCCTGAACGCGGTGGCGGCTTACTTGAATTCACTGATGGCAGGGTGGAGGAAGTGCGAGTAGATGTTGTTTTTCCTGTTTTACATGGCAGGTTTGGTGAAGATGGGACAGTGCAAGGTTTATGCGAGCTTGCGGGTATCCCTGTTGTAGGTGCGGGGCTTGCCTCCTCCGCGTTGTGTATGGATAAGGATAGGGCGCATAAGCTGGTAGCGCTGGAGGGTATAAAAGTACCTAAGTCGATTTGTTTTGAACATGTTCCGACAAGGGAGGAGATTCTTTCTGCGGTATATGAATTAAAGTTGCCTGTTTATGTAAAGCCTGTTAAGGCGGGCTCGTCTTATGGGATTTCAAAGGTTGAGAGTTATTCGGATATTTCTGAAGCTGTCAATGAGGCGTTCTCTTTCGATGATGCGGTTATTATTGAAGAAAATGTTGATGGTTTTGAGACCGGATGTGCGGTTGTAGGCAATGACGAACTGCTTGTCGGGAATGTTGATGAAATCGAGCTGTTCCAAGGATTCTTTAATTACGAGGAAAAATATTCTCTGGGGACTTCAAAAATTCATTTGCCTGCGAGGGTGAGTGAGGATATGCAGCTGCAGCTGCAGGAAACAGCAAAAGTTATATATCGCGCATTGGGTTGTCGGGGATATTGCAGGGTTGATATTTTTGTATCCAAAGATGGTGAAATCATTTTTAATGAGGCGAATACGATTCCTGGATTTACCTCAAAGAGCCGCTTTCCTAAAATGATGCAGAGCATCGGGATTGAGTATCCGGAGCTTGTTGATATGTTGATTGAATTGAGCTTGGGAGCTCAGAGTAGAGGATAGATGAAAGCAAATTCAGATATAGAAAATTATAATACCCCTTCGGAGGATGGGCGTGCTTGGGTCGAAATAGACCTCGATGCGCTGGCATATAATGCATCAACCATACAAGCCTATTTACCGCAAGGCTGTGAGCTTATGTCAATCGTGAAAACAGATGCATATGGGCATGGTGTTGAGAAATGCGCCGCTAGATTGCGCCGGGAGGGTTTTAAGGTGTTTGCCGTTTCAACGGTCAATGAGGGCGTTAGGCTTCGTGAGAATGGCTTGGATGGAGAAATCCTTGTTCTTGGATATACTCATGCAAAGGATGCTCGATTTCTTAATGAGCATTCGCTATCACAGCTTGTAGTTGATGGCGCTCATGCTAAATCGCTTGATGATACCGGATATGAGCTTAGGGTTCATATTGGGATAGACACAGGGATGCATAGGCTTGGTATTGAGCCTTGCAAATTTTCTGAGATTGAGAGAGTTTACGCTTGCAAAAATCTTATTGTTGAAGGTGTTGCGACGCATTTGTCTTCGGCTGATAGTCGGGACGAGGATGATGTGGCATTTACAAATAAACAGATAGAGAGCTATATATCGGTTGTCGATAAGCTTAGGGAAAGAGGTTACAATACCGGAAAGCTTCATGCACAAGCGAGTTACGGCATTTTTAATTATCCCGGATTTACTTGTGACTATGCACGTGCAGGTATTGCGCTTTATGGTGCTATGAGCGATGTGCGTGATCGATTGGACATGCCTTCGCTGCGACCGGTTCTTTCGCTGCGGGCGATCATTGCGCAAGTTCGTACTATAGGTGCGATGGAGAGCGTTAGTTACGGCAGGATTTATACCACGGATAAGCCAATAAAACTGGCGACGGTAAGCATTGGATATGCTGATGGTGTTCCGAGACAGATGTCAGGCAATGGTGGGGTATGTCTGGTTGGTGGGCGCAGAGTTCCTATTGTTGGCAGGGTTTGTATGGATATGTTAATGTTGGATGTTTCTGGTGTAGAGAATGTTGGAGCGGAGGATGTCGTAACACTAATCGGCAAAGATGGTAATGAGGAGATCCGCTGTGAAGATTTTGCTGCAGTTTCCGGGACGATAACGAATGATATTTTATGCAGATTAGGCAGCAGGTTGCCGAGGGTTTATATAGACTTGGTAAACGCTGATTAGATTAAGTCGCGCTCCTCATCCAAAAAACAGGCGAAAAAATACCTCGCAATTACTTCGGGCGAATTTAATCAGCATTCACCTAGCAGACGGCGTGAGATTTCGACAGAATTGACCGATGGGAGGTTAGTATATGGCATTGGGTGATTTTCATTTATTTTCATGGAAGAGTAAAGCAACACGCGAGAAAGAGCAGGCGGAGTATGAGCAATGGGCATTTCCATACGGCTCCAAGCAGCGTGATAAGCTTGAAACGCTTATAAAGGAACTATGTCCAAAGGAGCCTACAGCGTTTGTAATGATGGGTTATTTGACATGCAAAGAACTGTATGAGCGGATTTTGCAGAGTACTGGATCGGTTGAAGAGGCGCAGGAAATCCTGATAAATCGTGAAAAAAAATATAAGAATGTAATAAGAAAACATGAAATGGCGAGGTGCATTGCTTTAGTGCAGGCAAACGCACAGATTGATGAGAACTGTGAGTATCCTTCGGCAGAGGAAATGCGCACTCGCATTGCAAAATTGGAAGTATTAAGAAAGACGAAAAAGGATTAGCAACATGGGCGTCAAGGTTTTATTTATATATCCAGACTTTTTAGAAGCGACAAAGTTTGTAAAAAATATTCCCGGAAACTATAATGAGGGGCTTGCCTCGCTTTCGGCTGTTTTAAAGGATGGCGGACATAGCGTAGAGCTTTATCATCAGGCATATATGCCTAGTAGGGAGGAGTTTATAAGCACGGTCAAGCAGTACGATCCGGATATTATAGGCATTAGTATTAGGACCAGTGCGCTGAGTTTCGCAACGGAGATGGCAACGTGGATTGATGAGGCTTCTGCCGATACTTTTGTATGGGCGGGCATGTATCATCCATCGCTTGCACCGGAGGAGGTTATTGGCTTGCGCGGAATCGATGCTGTATGCATCGGTGAGGGTGAATTTGTTTGCCTAGATTTCGTAAATTATTTTGCGGAACATGGACAGCTTGATCTCAATGCGGACAGCTTTTGGGTCAAGGATATTGATGGGAAGATTCATAAAAACCCCATCAGACCTTTTATCACAGATCTGGACAAACTGCCGTTTCCGGATTTGGATATATTTGATTATTGCAATTTAAAGAGTAATACACAGCAGAATACGGCTGAAGTTATTGTCAGCCGTGGATGTATTTACTCATGTACTTATTGTGCGAATGCTCAGTTGAGAAACATTTACCCGGAAAAAGCCGGATACACGCGCTTTCGTTCGCCGGAGAATGCTATTGAGCTCCTTGAGAGGGTTTTGGAAAAAGATCCTAAGATAGAGTGCTTTAGCTTCAATGACGCGATTTTGAACGTTTATGAGGACTGGTTCTATGCTTTCACAGCACTTTATAAAGAGCGGATCAGGAAGAAGTTTGTCTGTAACTTGCGAATCGAACTGCTAAATCAGAGGATGATTACCGAACTTGCGGAATCCGGGTGTTACCTCGTGACTATCGGAATTGAGTGCGGAAATGAGGAGTACAGGACAAAATATCTTAAACGGACTATGAAAAATGACCATATTGTGGATGTGTCACGCATGCTCAAAAATGCCGGCATTATTGTTAATACATACAATATAATCGGACTTCCTCATGAAACACTGGATTTATCGCTGGAAACTGTCAGACTCAATGCGAGGATGCACACTGATAATATCGTTGTCAGCTTTTTCGCACCATATCCTTCGACTAAGCTCAGGGAGATCGCTGATGAAGCAGGATTTATCGATACGCGGATAAGCCCCAACGACCCGGTCAGGCTGAGAATGCCGTGTTATAAGAAGAGCGATATGTTCTATATCAGATATAGTTTTATGAAGCTAATGAGACAGTATCGCAGCCTGTATGGATCTTTTCACGGCGATGAGCTGGAGCAAAAGGTAAGCAAATTAAACGAAAAGATACTTTCTACGGGGCATCCGAGGGCGATTATCGGAGCATTTAGGAGACAAGTGCACTGGGGGAAGGTCAATGTTAAGCGATTTGCTTCGCGCTGCTTGCCCTCTGTTTATAAAGCTTTGAGACAGATGAGAGATAGACGAGCAAAAGGGCGGGTGTAAGAGTAGCACCTGCCCCTTTTTAAACGTCTCTGTTCTGCTTGCGCATCCACGCTTGAGTATCCGCTACACCCGGATAGACCAGTCAAACAAACTGATCTATCCGGGTGTAAATTTTATTAATTTGTCGTGCCTCTATGTGCTCTTGATGTGGAATTTGGTCTCTCAAGAGCTGCCCAATCTGGGCATGGAATGATTTCAATCCAAGTCTTGTAGAATCCACAGTCCTTCATTTCGTGGGCGTTCGAGTTTGTAGCCTCTTGAATGTCAATGAAATACCATACAGTTTCATTCACATTATCCGGCCATCTTCTCATATCGTCCAGAAGGTCATCGACTGTTTCAGGATGACGTATTAGTATGCGGTTTACTATGGTTGCAGCTTCGGCTCTTGTGATGTTACGGTTCGGTTCGAAATCGCCGTTACCGACACCAATTACCCAACCAAGGCTGCCTACCAAGTTGACATAATCTTGCGCCCAGTGTCCGATGATATCCGGGAACAAGTCATCGCCGTCATAGGAGAGATCTACAAAGCGGGACACTATTGCCGCAAATTCTGCTCTTGTAATCGCCCGATTTGGCTGGAATGAGCCATCCGGCATGCCGCGAAGGAGGTTTGCGTTTGTCATAGTTGAAATTCCGTTATTAAACCAATTTTGCAGTACGACATCGGGGAAACGGTTTGTCTGTGTCCACATTTGATCACGGAAGTCATCAGTGATTAGCCTAAAGAAGATGGTTGCCACTTCCGCACGAGTGATGCTGTCTCTCGGACGGATGAGACCGAGATGATCACCGATCAGATATCTATAATGTGTTGGAGTAAATGGAACTAATGGTATTCGATCATCTTCTATTTCCTCTTCTGGTGTAGGAGGTTGTGTCGGAGGTGTTGATATACCCGGACCCGGTCCTCCTCCCGGAGGAGGTGGGGGAACAACTGTTAATGTGTCATCATCGTATTCAGGGGCATCGAGGTCAGGGCTTGTAACTACTACGATGTTTACTACAGTATCTCCGACCTGAGCGTTGGTAGCCACTCTCACGACTATGGTGATTGTTACTGTTGCACCTGAAGGGAATGTATCTATTGTATGTGTTACTATGCCCGCGTAATGCGTACCATGAGTTGTAGAGACGAATGTTGTATTAGTCGGCAGGGTGTCAGTGATCACAACATTTGTGAGATCTGCGCTTCCTATGTTCTCGACAACGACCGTGTAGGTGATATTTCCACCTGCTAATGCGTTAGTCTGTGCTGATGTTTTTCTTACCTCTAATGCATAGCTGTCCTCAACATAAATTGAATCTTCGTCTTCTTCCGGCTCATCAAGCTCATAGCTTGTTACAACTACAGTGTTTACCACAGTATCTCCAGCCTGTGCATCGGCAGCAGCTGTTACCACTATTGTGATTGTAACTTCTCCGTACACTGGTAATGTGGCGATCGCATAGGTCACTACGCCCGCAGAATATGTGCCATGAGTTGTAGAGACGAAAACGGCATTGGTTGGCAAAGTATCTGTAACTAAAACGTCTGTCAGTGCAAAGCGCCCCATGTTTTCAACTAATATCGTGTAGGTAATCGTTCCGCCTGCGTGTACATAATCCTCTTCGGATATTTTTGTCACTCTCAGTGCATAATCTCGTACATAAAGCGTATGATCGTCTTCTTCTGGCTCATCAAGCTCATTGCTTGTTACAACTACGGCGTTTACGACTGTGTCACCGTCTTGGGCGGAATCAAGCACCGTCACCACAATTGTAATAATTACCTCTCCACCTACCGGTAGCACAGCGCGTGTATATGCTACAACGCCACCGGGATTAACGCCGGAGTGTGTGCCATGTGTTGTGGAATAGAATTCCACATTGTTTGGCAGTGTGTCAATGATTTCGACATTTGTCAAGTCGAGGGTGCCTATGTTTTCAACTAATATCGTGTAGGTAATTGTTCCACCTGCAATAGCGTGGGTTTCCACAGATTTTTTTGTTACAAGTAGTGCGTATTCTTCAACGATAAGTGTATGGTAATCTTCCTCCGGGTCCTCAAGCTCATTGCTTGTTACAATTACTTTGTTCGTAACTTCGTCCCCAACTTGTGCGGAATCAAGCACTCTCACAACTATCGTAATCTCTACTTCTTCGCCTGGTACTAGTGTGGCGATGGTATATGTTACAGT
>Ga0136643_10015699_pt1 | contig 11377 bp, 8 predicted proteins | sample TergutLab28metaG_FD_96883 | JGI IMG/M metagenome (GOLD analysis project Ga0136643, IMG submission 96883) | Labiotermes labralis P1 segment gut microbial communities from Petit-Saut dam, French Guiana - Lab288 P1 (version 3) (version 3) | ecosystem: Host-associated > Arthropoda: Insects >... | reverse complement strand
TGTGTGTGTGGGTGTGTGTGTCAAGCATAACTAGAACACGTGATGCCCGTGTCCAAAAGGTGTCACCTTGTAGGTCGGCCGTTCAACATTGCTCTCGGTCACGCTGTCCACGATAACCTCCGTGTCGCTGACTATGGCACAAAATGGGCAACTCCCCAAGGTCATAACAGTTGCCGCATTACTTTTTGGCCAGTGAAATATTTAGGTGGAAGGCTAGGACAGTATGTTTCACACAGACATAGCGTTTAACACAATCCATACAAACAAAACCGGGCCTCACGTTTACTTCCGATATCACGTGGTGATAAATCATTACAGGGATTTTTTTAAATAAAAATCTCATTTTTGAAGATGATGATAATAAATATGTTTATCATGATGAGCATAATGACAATAATAATCAGAATAATGGCATAAGCAGAAGAGCAATTGTTTCTACTTATTCTACCCGCCATATTCCATCACCAACATCACATTTACTGCTTCTGCCGCTGCCGCTGCTGCTCATTCCATTGTCTATTACCACCACACCTTACTCTCTCTTCTACAATTATCACATATTTCCATTTACAGTAGAGTGTTAGGCGCGTTCGCAAAATTTCGAAATGCGACCCGTAGTTTCGTCAGGTCTGTCTCTCCGTCCGCATGGAGAAACTCGGCTCCCAATGGACGGATTTTCATGAAATTTGAAATTGGGATATTTTTCGAATATTTGTCGTGAAAGTTACAGTTTCATTCAAATCTCGCAAGATTAATGTGTACTTTGCACAAAGACTAATATACGTTTTTTATAACATCTTGCTCAATTCAACTTGGAATGAGAAATGTTCTAAGAGAAGATGTAAAGAAAATAAAGACATATGTTTTATGTTCAAAACCTTGTTTCCGAAAATCGTGCCGTGTATGAGATAATGTGGAAAAATACATTGGAGCCGAACACACCACAGATGACAACATAGCGCATCCGTATTGCATGCTGGTTACCTAAGTCTACAAACAAACACTCTGATTATGTAATAGTTATTGCTTTTCTAGTGCAACAATGGCTGCAAGAAGGCACCTCAGTGTTACGTTACACGTACAGCACATTGCATGTCTTTTTCTACTTTGTCTACATGTTCACAAAACCTATCGACTTCTTTTCTGCGGTTTCTTTGAATTTCGCTTCACAAAGAAGTTTCAGTTGCCTCTTCCACTGCCCTTTGCACTTTCCATTCCTCCTTTCCATACTTCTAATCTTAGGACTTCACGGCCGACGTTCAGTGCGTTGTGTTGGCTTTTCGGGAAGGACCACGCATAATAAACATTTACCGACGTTTAGAAAAATGGTGCAGATGTTATCTGCAGGGTGAATGAATCTGGGCTCTCATACAGTTCTGTTAGCCGAAGGTGTGTTCGAAAGTAATAAATCGGATCTTTACCCTTCCGCACATCGACAGCCACCAAATTTACATACAGGTTCCACGACAAACTCAGATTAATTCATTCGCAACATTCGCAGAAATGTGTGGAATTATGGGGCCTAACCCCGAAAGCGAATCAAACGCACTGTTTTCTGTAATGTTCCGGCAATTTTACCTTTGCTACTGCACTTTACTCTTCTTAAAACTGTATTCCCTGAGAAAACTTCCCGCGTTTGCCATATTTTTGTCGAATAATCCGACACCGAATATATCGGTGGCATAATTAATGTGCAATAAAACTCACTCCGATAGCCACTTGGCATGTCTCTTTGTTAACTGCTGCTAACAGTAACGACACGGACCGGTTGTGCAGCGTGGACCTTATTGGAATGACGGACGATACACACAGCACATATTCTGCCCTTGTCGATTTGTCTGCCAGCTCCGCTTGGCTATTCACTGGCCAGAATCTTGTGCGACAGCTGTAACACGGCTATGTGGGCTGTAGGGATTTAGGTATTCGGATATGCAAATGTCTAGTGTATACACATTTATTTCAAGTTAGCTCAAGCGATAACTCCGAATTTCAGAGGACACACCGCCTCTCAAACCGCACACATTTCACGCTACTGTAGTCATTACTTTTACTTAAAATATTCTGAGTTTTCCTAACTTGTGTTGTTGGGCCGCAATCTCGCTCTGTTCATATCCAGTCTGTTATATCACCAGCAACAGAGTAGAAGCCAGTCTCTGCTTTGTCTCTCTTTATGTGTGTTGATCGCTCCATCTTTTACGTAGTGGACCTATATTCCTTCTGCCGGCTGGAAGGTATTCACACACTAAATTGGAAATTCGAGTATCGTTCATTCTAAATAAGTGTTGTGTCCACTTAAATGTAAAACCGACAATAATTTCAACTGCCTATATTTAGGTTTTCTCTTATTTTTTACTTTGTTATAAATATAAATACAGATATAAATATGAATATATATGTCCTGCAACTTAACTCAAATCTCCAACTCTGTTTCTGTAATTCTGTCATGATGTTGCATGAAATCCTGTTTGCACACATTACAAGATGCAGCCATTACCTTGTATAAAGTCAACAATATTTTCTCGTCGCATTTTTAATGTAGCCCTAAATTTTTTCATATATATTGTAAACTTTTAATTTACTCTTATAATTTGTAATTATTACTTTTAAAATGCACACTATACCCAAGTAGTTACATTTGTTTATGAGGTTATTTATTTATTTTTATTCTGGTATTCTCATTAATGTCATGAATTTTGTTTTAACAAGAGGAACTTCATGTTATGTTCTTCAAAATTATATTAAATATGTACGGGGTGTTTCTTTTATCGTCACATCGAACACAGCAGCCATACTCATGGAAACATGCATCTGCCGGGATATCCCGAGACAGTTACATTGCTCTGGAGATGCACGTTCCAATGTCCACTGGAAGTCATATTCTGGTTAGGAAAGAAGAATGACATGTCGGAAAGTAGAATGTCATGTAGAATGCTCTGATTTATTCGGATTTGATTTCTGAACTTATTTTGTCACTGTCTCACAATATTTCCCACACACTCACGTGTTTTTAAGTGTGAGTGACATAGGGCACAATTCTCTCACTCCCTCGTTCCTTGCTATCATTTTTCGTATTTAAAAACTTTCAGATATCTATTGATTTTTTTTCTATCCATAACAGGTATACCACCCCTAATAACAGTTGTGGTCGGCGAGTGGAACAATTACATGCGTGACTTTGCTTCTGTTAACTGCACAAATCTTTCTCATAATCCAGGCGAGAAATCTGTGTCAGTAAGTCAAGTTCCTTGTGTTTCACAGAGAGATGCTTAACCTTTAGACGCCTAACGTCAACTATAGTTGACGTACCGCACCGCTAACCTCCAAAGTTGAATTTTATATATTTATTCAACAAATATAAGTATCGAATATTTTAAACATGGTATATACTCTCCGTTTTTTTTTTCTCTTCAAAGTGCATTTTGTTTCATAATTCTAACGTATTTGGTTCCTGTATTATTCACATTTTATATTCAGGGTGTGCTAAAATTTAAAAAATAGTTCCGGCGCCAAAAGGTTAATAATGCAAATACAATCCGTGCATGAATGTTCTCTTTCCTAAAACCATGCTGGACCCCCTATGACAGAGATTCAAAAATAGCCTTTATTCTTCGTGTAATTAGGCTTACATTAACTTTTTTATCCAAAATAAAACAGAAATGTAACTTCGTAATTTTTAAAATTCTATCTCCCTTTTTGTTAACTGTAGCAATTAACGCCATGTTCAATTTTAGGAATCTTCACACAGTTGCGTAAAGCTTCCATGAATCTTGTCATGTCTGTCTTTCCGTCTTGCCTTCCATCCGCCCACATGTACTGTACAAGCGCAGCTCAAGCAGAACGGATTGCGTGAAATTTTATAGTGGAGGCTTTGTCGCGAAATTCTTAATTTTGTTAAAATATGGTAAAATATTGGATACCTTTTAATGAAGACATGGGCACGTTTTTCATTGTCGGCGGCAGTGCACCACCAGAAGAGCGCTCTCTTGGAGTAAAATTGCGTCAGACTATTCTTCTGATTTGGTTTCAGTTATCTGGTCGTCTGGGTATGAAATTATTTGGATTATTTTGTTGATACTTAATTTAATTCCATTCGTCGTAAAGGCTTTTTATTCTTTAACCATTTTGCTGAAGTACGTGTTAAAAACAACTGGCGAGTGACGGCAAGCTTATCCCACCCCTTTGTTCAGGTGTATTGGTTCCGATATATAGCCGAACTCTAGTCTTAATTTATTGCTTTTTTTCCATATAAGCTGTTGCCGGCTTGTAGCAACCGTGTTGAGATTTTTTTGCTTTCAATATTTTCCGCAGCATTTTCTTATTTACGTTGTCGTATTTTATTTTCATAAGCAACAAATAAAATAAACGTAGTGTGCCGTAGCGTGAAACTACGTCTCTGCAGCTCCTTCTCTCTCGCAAACCACATTGTTCTTCTTCTATGCTGTTATTGGAATATTTGTTCAATTTGTTTTTTGAATATATTTGTGTATAGTTACCACATTTAGTACAGAGCAAATCTCGTAGTAATTATAACCATAAATTATGCGTCACCAAGTACAAACAAGTACAAAAGTCTCTGCAAGTAGAAACAGCTACGTTTGTTTGAGAAGCAGTCACTATTCTCGTATGCGATACGAACCATATACAGGGGCCGGGCGTACCGCGACAAAAGGTCGATATGCGTATATGTCTATCGTTCGTTAATTCACACGCAAATTTTTAAAGTTACACCTATAGCACAAAAAAAAAATGCTTTTGGTTTGTCGACATCAATGTCACGGTCATCTTCATCTTCCCGAATGCGATCAATATGTTGGCGGGTAAAGCCGTCGCCTCGAAACAAAACGCAATGGCGAAGCCCGAGTTCCGTCAAATGTCAATTTCACGTTGCAACTGTAAATTACTGTCTTTGTGTTGATGCGTACAGTGGCGTAGGTACGTTTTACGGCGCCCTGAGCGAGTAAACATAATGATTGTTCCTAACAGAAATAATGAACTTTAAATAAATCACTGTTTTATTTGGCATAGCAACTTGAATTTTCTGAATGCAGAAAAATCAACATTTTTCGTTTAAAATATTCATTTTGTTGCCCCTTGGACTCTACCGCTCGGGAAAGCCGCAAAACCCTCCCTCCGCCCCCCCCCCTTCCCCCCCAAACGGCCCCCACCCCCCAACTATCGGAATTGTTTCTAGTGAAAGGTAAATTTCACGCTTTAACGTGCTATGAAGGCATAGGTGGCGGATACAGGTACACCTCTACTATTCCTTAACCTCGGCGCTAAATATGGGTGGGTAGTGAACGAGCGGCTTTTGCTCAAAACTAGTCCCTGTCCTTTTAACCTGTCTGTAAGAAATATATGCTAAATTTATCATCATCCAGCCAAGATTTTCAAAACAATCTGATACCTCCAAATTTTCAGACCAAACTTTTGTGTGCATTTTTGAACACGCCCACATAGTACGTACGCTCTTCCCTCCCTCATGCTCCTTTTTTGAATCACACTAATAATTTTTCGTAAAAAGTAACAGTATTAAATTACTCATTGTGCATATTTCCTCCTTCTCTTTGTTTCTTGTTCTCCCTTCTGTCTAGACATTTTTCTCGGTATCCTGTTATCACTTATCTGAACTCCATTTTCTTTCCTTAATGAGAAAATTCAGGTTTCATATAAAACAAGCTGTAAAATTATATTCCAATTCCAATTTTATATAACAGATGTGATGAAAGGAAATATCCTGAACTAAATTGGCGGCAGGCACTCCCCAAAATAATATGCTTTTAATTTCTTTATGAATGCAATTTTGATTTGTTAATCTCGTTACCATACACCTAAAATTAAAAATATCATCCCTAAGTTCATCCTTACGATATCAGTCCAGTATTCCAATGTTATTATTTAAATTCATCCTTATGGATAATCCATAGTAAATAAATGATCAGAGTGGCATTAGATGTGGTAGGATTGTTGTCTTTCGGGATACGACTCCATGCATTGTGGAAGAATTTGTATGGACTTTCAGAGAAATTGCTGCCTTCATCGCCAGGGTTGATGAGTCATGCTTTGTATCCTGGTAATGTAGAAACCAGGTGTATCTGTAAGACGTCAACCAAACTGCAAGACGTCACATTCCCAAAGATAGTAAAACTCACAGTAACCGCAGTGAGAACATGAACTCTCTTGGACAGTGGTTGTAATTCCAGATAGGGATACGCTGCTCGCACGTAGGCAAAGAATCAACAATTACCAACACCCTCACAGCACGCCTAATCGTGCCACAATATTGCAGGAAGCGCCCATGTATTTTCAGAGATGGCGACAAGAAACTCCGCTGCACAAGGTCCCGCTGCCTCCCTATAGACTCGACGAGGTGACAGCATTTACCTAACGTTGCTCCTTCTTCATTCTCTTTCATTCCCATCTTCCTCTCTTTATCTGTAAACTACTCCCCTTCTAATTTTCTTTATTCTCCCACCCGTTCACTTATGTTGTTACTTGCAGTTTCAGGTGCAACCTAACTTGCTCGAAAGTACCCTCTATTTTTGTCCCCATCTTCCCACTTCTATTCTCTATTCCTCGTCCTTCCATGTGCTCCTCCTTTCCACACATTCTCATTGATACGGTATCCCACCTACTCTTGCATTTTCCATGTTGATCCGCACTGCATTCAGCATGTTTACGTTGAGTTGCAGTTTCTATCATTCCTGATATTTCTAAGGTAGCCGCTGTTGAAGCTGCAGTTCCCCAGTACGTCACTGTGGATAATCTGGTCACATACTTCCAAAACTTTGACGTCCACATGCTCAGTGTCCTGCACAACCTGGAGCCGGAGGACGTGAAGATCAAAGCCCGCGTGCGCCGTCTCAACAACAGGTCCTTCATCTTCACCGTCACAGGAACGAGCGACTACAGACCAAGGTGGTATTCAGAATGACATTCGGCCCCAAAATTGACTGGTTTGGGCAACATATTACCATCAACGAGGAGGGCCATAACATTATAGAAATATGGAAGTTCTCTACTAAATGTGTGTATTTGTAGTCTTGATCATATAGAAAATTTTAGAATTTTGGAATTGATCATATAGTTTAGGGAAATTAAATGAATATTGGTGAGATACAATTCGTATTTGTTAGACATAGTACATTTGAATTTATAAGCGAAGAAATAACTGCAAAGTGGAAAACCCCTACAATAAAGAGCTTCTTATTTGTATCTTTCTTCATATATTATTGAGAATAAAGCTAGGCAATAAAATATGTGGGTCATATCACAATTATGACAGAGATGTGTATTCACAGTCTTAAACAATATATCTGAAAGGAAATAAAATTAGGCAAACAGCGGCAGTGATGGTAGTGTAATATTAAAAAGAATTAAAACTTTTTAAAATAATCTTAAGCGTCAATAAAAACAGGCAAACAAATGACCAGATGTGCTAAGTGTCTTGCTGTGTCCATCAAACTGTTTCAAACTCATTACTAACGGACAAGTTCAGAACATTTTGGCACTTACGAACTACATTCAACCTTGCGAGATCTTTGGATTCTTGACCCTTGAAGATGGGACCGACAGGGGCCTGTTTCACGAATCGACTGGTGTGACAAGTAACAAGTAGCACCAAAATCTGTTTCACGAAATCTTTTGCTAGACTTGTCGCTTGTTACCTTCTCAGCGACTAGTTTGACAAGTCGGGTAGTGGAAACAAGGACGGGTAAAATGGCTACTGCAAACAAACTAGCTGTTCTGCAGAAGATAAAACAGGAGAAAGGTCTTCTTTGTGGGTAATTTTCGAATGATCCCACAAAACAAAAGAAATGTGAGAAGTGGAAGAAAGTGACCGAGCTTGCAGAGTCGTTAGGTCTAGTGACAGAGAAGTCGTGGCAGTACTCTCGCGACACTCTGTTGTCAAACTGGAGAAAGAGGACGTTGGTGAGTAAGAAATGGGTAGGTGTGAGCCGCGTGATGCTTATTTAGGAGGTAGGCTCCAGCAAACCAGTGATGTAGCCGGTTAAGTTTACTCACTTTTTAAATTAATTAGCAGTTTCTTTATGCTGTTCCATGTTACAAGACGTAGGACTGTTCCTCTTTTTTCTGGAATATTGTGGATTGATCGATAAAGCATCTTTCCTTGTTCATTTTACACTTCATAATTGCTCTGTAACTAAATATTTACTTATCTCTTTCTCTCCTCTTCTTTGCTTCATTCAACAAACTCATAACTGTATTTTAGGTGACAGCTGTTACTATTCAATTTATGGATCCTTGTAAAAGCAATAAACTGGAAAAATATACTAGTCATAATTGTGTGCGCGCAACGTCATTAGTACTTTATTTCAGACAAAAAGAGACAATGCAAAAATGACAGGAACAAGTGGAGGTAAGGAGGTGAAGTACAACGAAATGGACCTCCTCATTCTGGATTTCCTTGGAAAGGACAATCCTTCTGTAGAAGGTATGGAGTTTGCCGACTGTTTTCAGGCTGATTACAATTGTACCTCAGCAGCAGGCACAGTCACCTAAATCTGTCTTGCAGGCTGATATACTCTCACCATCTACTGTCACTCACGAAAATAGGAATGTTAGAAAAGGTGGGGTTGAGTTTCTGTCGGAATTAGTCATAATTTTCCTTCAATATACACAATTATTTCGCCGGTATCATTGGCCGTGCGGTCTAAGGCGTAGGTCTACGGCCGCTCGCCTGCTGAGATTGTGGGTTCGAATACCACCAGGGTCATGGATGTTTGTCTGTTGTGAGTGTTGTGTGTTGTCAAGTAGAGGTCTCTGCGACGAGCTGATCACTCGTCCAGAGGAGTCTTACCGAACTGTGATGCGTCGTTGTGTGTGATCTAGAAACCTCAAGAATGAGGAGGCCATGGCCCGCGCTGGGCCGCAGCGCCACAGGAAAAAAAACACAATTATTTCACTTTCCTAGGGCGTCATAATCTGTAGGCTTTCATGGCATCTTTTGGGACGGTATTGTGAATAGTGGCTAAAATACTGTTTTTTTACAAGTAAGGGGCAGCTTACAAGAGGGTCAGAACGACACTCGATATACCAAGCAGACGACAAAAAGAAAAGAAGGAAATTAGATCTGCAGATTCAGCACTTGAAACTGTTAATTGTAAGCTTAAATTGGAGGCCCTAAAGCTTGCAAGGAAATTTGTCTGTGTCTCGGTCAAAGTATACGGAAGTTCTGCCTCAAACAAATACTATAGTTGCATGTAATGCAAATATTCTGTTTAAATCACAAGTTGGGCGTGTGATAAATGATACTTGTTCTCAGAATGTTGTTTTGTTAAGGCTAATGTAAGATAGGCACAAAGGATGAATAGATTAATTCAATTATTGATATTTTTAATGCCGTTGCTATTTCACAGTAACAATATTAACAATAAAATGTCCTTACTATGAACCACTTGTCATTTTACATTCATACGTGTGAAACAGCTCAAGGACCAAGTTTTAGCCTGGAAGCGTGCCCTCAAGATTTTGATTGTAGTAAATTTGGGGGCTGAAAGCCAGGTAATGTGTCCCAGCTAATCTAATGGTTCTCGTGGGACATCAGCCGACCTACGCCTTGCCATTATAGTACACTGCCTTGTGAACCCTTTAGTGATATTTTTGCTGGTGGGCTAGGTGCTATGGCCGGGAGTTCTCACAATTAAGAAATAATTTAAAAAGAGATTCCCAGTAAAGAAATTTTTGACAAATAAAAAAAAATCATAAAAACATATTCCTTTTTATCAGCATAAAGACAGTTTTGGTTTATTTTCACTGAACTCCAACCTTCCAGCTGTGGTGCAGCGAGATGTGTGTGTGTGTGTGTGTGTAAGACACAGTCCAATTCCCAGAAAAGATAAACGTTGATTATTAGTAACTCCGTCCTTCCTTCATTTAGGCTAAACACTACAAGATCTACGTGAAAAAGTTTATCGACTTCTACCCACAAAACTTATACAGAGGAAGTCAAAAGTAACTTTTACCTACTGTGGACTATGAGAATATTCAGATATTTTATTATAAAATACATTTCTCATATTTATTTTATTTACACAAATGTTAGAAAGGACAACCCACGTCCCTGTACAGATGCACGTACGAACTTGATCTTTTTAAAAAAAAAACACTAAAAAATTCTGTCTGAGAGTTGTTCCTGACGAATGCAGTATAGGTGCGAAGCGACTTTTGTCCCTTCTATATGCGCTATCATAACTTCTCGCCTCACAAGCCTGCTGTTTATAAGCCGGCAGTAAAATTCTGTCTTTGAAAAGGAAGCCACATAGCATTGAATTGCTTTCCACTGTTTATCGCCGAAAAGGATACTTATAAATTCAGCCAGGGTTTGCTAACTTACTCAGCACTTCAGCTGGCAGTAGAACACAGTACAGAACGTAGTGACCAATGATAAAAAGTGAAAACAGTTAGCCACATCGTCCAGACTCATACTCTAATTCAATATGTTCTTTCCCGTGAAACTAGACAAAAATTATATTTATTGAGTAGTTAAAGAATGAGGGAAGATATACTTCATTTCTGTGTATGTTTTCATGGCGTTGAGAGAAAATGTTTAAATGGCAGGGTCTCTGGCTTTTCCACTCAAGGAACGCTCTAGCAAGGTGGGACGCACGGAAGTTATAAAGATTAATAAAAAAGGTAAAGTGATCCCGTTACAGGTCCGGTGTGGCCCAGACGGTGGGTAGAGCTGTAGCACTACTCTTCCATGACGGCGGCACTAGAAGGGGGTGAGTGGTCAGCAGCACGCCCCGGCCGCACTTTACCCCCGGGAAAAGACCCGGTACCAATTTTACAGGAGGCTGGGTGGGCCCCAGGGCCGGTCTAGACGGGCGGAAAATCTCGTCCCCACCGGGATTCGTTCCCGGACCGTTAAGCTCCTAGTCAGTCGCTATACCGACTGAACTACCCGGCCCACATAAAGGCTAATACTTATAGATATTTACAAGAAAATTTAAATTTTGTAGGCAATATAACATGGTCGTCTCTTCTTTATGATTCATGCAATTTATTGTCTGAAATAATTAAGCAGTTGCTGAAGGCGCTACTCCCCTCCTAAGTCCAAAGGTTCATCATTCTCATCTGGTAAATTAATCTCATCAATACTGGTTTCAGTTTCGCTATTATAGCGCACAAAATCATTTCGTGATAATTTGCATAAAGAAAAAAACGCAATTTTACAAGCAAATTTAGGTTCCACTCTTTCATGATTAATGCACGGATTTTTTTTTTTTTTTTTTTTTTAAATTTCTATTGTTTTTTTTTATAAAATTTACCTCTAAAAATTGTTTTTTTCAGAAAAGGTTTTTTAAAAAAAACCTCTTTACCCATTTTTAAGAAAGCCCAAAAACACGCAAACAATATC
>Ga0136643_10015698_pt1 | contig 11377 bp, 5 predicted proteins | sample TergutLab28metaG_FD_96883 | JGI IMG/M metagenome (GOLD analysis project Ga0136643, IMG submission 96883) | Labiotermes labralis P1 segment gut microbial communities from Petit-Saut dam, French Guiana - Lab288 P1 (version 3) (version 3) | ecosystem: Host-associated > Arthropoda: Insects >... | reverse complement strand
TAAATGATTTGTACTCCTCACCCAATATTGTGCGGGTGATAAAATCGAGAAGAATGAGATGGGCTGGGCATGTGGCACATATGGGTGAGGAGAGGGGGGGTGTATAGGGTCTTGGTGGGGAAACCGGAAGGAAAGAGACCACTGGGGAGGCCTAGGCATAGATGGGTGGATAATATTAGGATGGTTCTTCAGGAGGTGGGATGTGGGTATATGGACTGGATTTGGCGGACCCAGGATAGAGATAGGTGGCGGGCGCTTGTGAGTGCGGTAATGAACCTTCGGGTTCCGTGAAATGCGGGGAATTTCGTGACTAGCTGGAAACCAGTTAGCTTCTCAAGAAGGACTCTGCACCATGCAGTAAGTAAGTAAGGTCCTGGACCTCTTAATACAAGCTAGTTGGCCATGGGTTGGAAACACGTGATATAAAAGATGATACGTGAAAGTTAAATGAAGGAAGATGTGAGAGGAATATCTCAATTTCTGTCTCACAATTTGCCCTGAGCAAGCAGAACATGTCACCAGATTTCTCAGAGCAGAGGGCATTCTGATCGGTATTTGGCTGCTTACTTCTGCATATAAATAGAAGATCTGACTCATCGACGGCTAGGTTTGTTAGCCGTAAAAGTGAACTGTATCACTGAGTTAGTTAAGTATCTAAGTCAGAACTGAGTAGTTCATAAATAAGTGCTTATTTTCATTTTTTTTTCTGTGGCGCTGCGACCGAACGCGGGCCATGGCCTCCTCAATCTTGAGGTTTCTAGGTCACAAAGAACGACGCACCACAGTCGGTAGGACTCCTCTAAGGAGTGATCAGTCCGTCGCAGAGACCTCTACTTGGCAACACACAACACTCACGACAGATATACATCCAGCCCCCCGTTGGGATTCGAACCCATAATCCCAGCAAGCGAGAGGCCGCAGACCCACGCCTTCGAACAAGCGGCCAATGAGATCGGCCTTATTGTCAAATACTTGCTTAAATTCTGTTTTGTAGGTTTGATGATGGAAAGCGAGAAGAAGATCTTCGAAATGATGGACGAGAAGACGGAAATGTCAAAGTACTGGATGCCCCTTATCTGGGCCACGAATATCATTAACCGGGCCCGGAAGGAATCCCTGATTCTGAGCGACCACGTCGTGCAAACGATCTTGGTGGAACTGTCGGATATACGGCGTAGACTGGGGTCCGTCATCGGATACGACACCGTGTGTGTGCCTCTAGTGTATACCCAGGTAAGTGGCTGGCTTAATTTCTAATTGCCAGACTCCTCTGATACAGATTCAAATACAATAATATCAACAGCCAACTAGATGCAGCAAAAATAATTTTATTAATAATTTCAATTGGCTCAACATGTTTCGGGCGATAATTTCGCCCATCCTCAGGAGCACGAGACTGTGTTTACAGCTTGTGGTATAAAGCTGCAGGCAGCATCGTCGGTGCTATCTGGTCTGCTGGTTGGGATGAGAATGAGTATCATCCCAACCAGCAGACCAGATAGCCACCCAGAGTGAAAAATACCAGTGTCGCATAGATACAGTAAGTTCTCGTGAGGATGGGCTCATAGATGCCCGAAAATGTAGAGAAATTGAAATAAGTATACTAAGAAGTAGTGTCACCTAGTTGACTTCATTTGAAAAAGATTATGAAAGGCGACTATTAGCTTGGTCATTTCTGTCTATCCGTCCGTCTGTCTGTTCCCATGGAACAACGCTGCTTACACTGGACACATTTTCAAGAAAGTTTATGTTTTTGTTATCGGTTTTTATGTTAAAATTTACGTCTTTTTATTCCTGTCTGGCGTGTTATGTATTGACCATGCTCTCAGCTTACTATAAACACTAAGATCACAAGCACTCCCTATAGCCTGTGCCAGTCTGGACCGTGTAAAGCAGATCTTGCCTGATCCAACCCATGCTAAGTCATGACGACAACCCAGTTGCTTGAACATACATAAGGCTGACCTCCGCTAAGTTTAAGCCGCTTGTACTTCGGATGCTCTACTTCGCGTTGTCTTCTGTTACGAAGATTTCCCTTTTTCGTGGCATTACGTGACATCTTCTTGCTGCCTGCTTAATTTTGTAATGTGACGTTAGACACCCGTTATTTTGAAAGCCGTATGTGAATCACGGCTCGGCTTACGCCTTGGGACCTTGCCAGCTAGAGATCTTAGTGTTAAACCTTGTAAATGCAAAGGTAAAGCAACCCCATTACAGGCCTGGACTGGCCCTGAGGGCTTCAGGAGGTTGAGGCTCCCATCTTTCAAGACAATCGACACATGAAGGTGGTAAGGTTGTCAGACCTACGCACCGGCCGCTTTTACCCCCAGGAAATATTCCTGGTACTCATTTCTGTTAGAGACTGAGTTAACTCCAGGGCCAAAGCGCGTCCGGAAGGATTATATCCATGAAAAATTTCAATGACAGCATCGGGAATCGAATCCACGACCTTCTGGCTCAACCAACTGCGCCACCGCCTGCCCCATTAAACTTGGAAGTGCATAAAATAACCACTAAGGTAGAAAAAGTTAATAAGACACTAAGGTAAAAATATTTAGGCTTCTATTATATGTTAGCATTCTGTGCTGTCAGTCTTGGTTTGTTATCCTAGGAACATTAATCTTCGTCTTATTTCATTAACGGTTCTCACTTCTAGGAATTCTGCATAGCATCCAGTTCGCATGTTCTTCAGGGTCTTTGAGATTACACTGTAACGGATTTGGTAAAGACAGTGATTGAAATGTGCAAGGGAGGGAATGAAATGAGATCAAGTATATTACTGCCTGTTGTCTCGCCGTAATTTGTGTTGTTAGACACGTGGAATCTGTGGATGACCAGTTCTGTTTGTAACAACTCGTAGTGAGAGGTTTCTTGAAACTGTGCAAATGACTACTGGGGTACCTACTTATTACTGCTTGTGTTAAGACGTTGAAAAGTGCAGGTACCTACGGGTGGGGGGGGGGAGACGATACGACAACCAAAGTATCTGTATGGATTTTAATTTCGTTTAGTGGAAAACTTAACTAATTCCACACATAAGTAACAACGCAGCTGTGATCCTCAGTATTAGCACCTCAACTGCCCGCGTATGCGTAATGTTGCCTTAGTCTACAGCACCACTTTAACATTTGGGCACTAAATTTATCATAATATTATCAAAGTTTTATTTATTCACCAACTGATGCACTAGTGAGTTGTCTTAAAAACAATATTGAAATTTAAATTAAAATTTATATTAAAACAGCTGTTTTAATGTAAATTTTAATGTAAATTACATTACGTTTTACATTAAAACGGTTGTTTTAATGTAAATTTTAATGTAAGTTTTAACATTGTTTTTAAGACAACTCACTAGTGCATTAGTTGGTGAATAAACAAAACTTTGATAACGTCAAGGTGCACGGTACGAAGGTGAAAATTATCATAATAATATTTAAAATTCAGTTCTTATTTAAGACAAAACACTCTGCCTTAATTAAAAGATCAATCAGTGTATATTGTTCACGGAGATACGCTTTATCTATTCCGACAGTTTTTATTTCCATGGCTCAACAACCCCCAATGGGCCAGGATATGACCCTGGCGGGATTCGAATCCGCAATCCCAGCAAGCGAGCGGATGCAGACCCATGTCTTAAATTGCGCGGCAACCGGAATCGGCCTCCGATAGTCACACGCATTACAACAGACACTGTGAACAAAATGCTGACTTTTTGGCTGTTCAGAAATGGTAGAACGTGGGTTTTTAGTGTGTAGTGCTTGTGTCGTGAATGAATAAGAAATACATAAAGAATATTTCTCGGAAAATCGGAAAGAAATTGTAGGTTAGAAGAACTAGGTGTAAATGAGAGATTTTACGTTTAAATGCAGCTTGAGTGTATGGATATGCTTACAAAATTTTGTTCGGGAAAACCGAAAGAAAATATCTGATGGAAGAACTAACTGTAGGTGGTTATGATAATATTAAAATGGATTAATGGTGAGGGAAATATCAGTCATGAAAACACAACTATGGTAGTATGGATTTATGATGGTATTTAATAGCAAAAAAATGTCGCAATGTAGGCATGTATATGATACTCTTTGAGCAAAATTGTAATATATGATACTCTTCGAGAAAAATTGTAATAACCTGAAGATGGCCGCTATTGGCCGAAACATGTAGTTTTTTTGCTATTAAATACCATAATAAATCCATACTACCATAGTTATATTTTCATGACTGATATTTACCTCACCATTAGTCTTTCTACACACAACGGGGATGACACACCACAGAATTAAAATGGATCTTAAATAGGGTCAGTGAGTACGGACAGGATTTATTTGACTCTCGATAGCGGCCGATGGCCGATGCTTATGAGCAATATTAAAAAAAAAAAACTTTCGAACTGAAAAAGGGCGGTGAATTTCTTGACCAGCTGAGGAACTGTTAGCTTCACAACTCGGAATCTGCTTCATGCAGGTGACGTGAGAGTGTGAACTGAATCCTAGTTTATTCGATACTGTCCAGTGGCGGGCTCGTGACAAAGATAAGTAACGTTCTGTTCCACAAAATGCAGAGAATTTCTTGAGTGGCTGCAAAAGTATCAGCTTCTCAACACGGAATATGTACCGTGGCGTTAGTTTCTCTTATTTAAACTTCGCCTCAGGGCAGCGGATGTTACATTGGTTCCCTATGCCAGCTATCATTAACTTTGTGACGAATACAATGGGATCAACAGCGTAAAAGAATGCAACATACTGTGCTGGTATTACAACATAAAGAATGGCCTGTATACGGAAGTTTCTTTGTAACTTCCCTGCTGGAAGTCTTTATTGAAGTCAGTGAAGTCTATGTTAACACTTACAGTCGAACACAACTATATTTGTTTTTAAATGTACAGGAGTTTACAACAACGACATGTTTCGTCCCTATATGTGGGCCACCATCAGGTTGTGGTTGGACTTAACAGCTTAGGCTGTACTAGCATGCGTGTAGTGGTCTTGGGGCGTAATGCGGCGGGTTCGAGATCTCATTATGTCGCGGGGTATCATGGTCCCGGGTGTATCTGGTTGGATATCGTTTTTTTTTCATAGGGATTATTTCTTATGTAAGGGGATATGATATAATATATAAGTACAATTACTTAGGCTACAGTATGTACAGTCAGTGAGAATAATATAGGTTACGCCTTGTGTTGAGGTGCTGAGTAGCTGAGAAAGGTTCAACAAATATAGTTGTGTTCGACTGTAAGTGTTAACATACCTAACTCCTACTATTGTACAAACACAACGAGGATTACGCAAATTAGAGTCAGTGAAGTCTTTGTATTTTTGAGAGTTATTTCTGTGGAATATAGGGGGTCGTGTTATATACCGTCTGGGTTCCGTTAAGGTCCAGAAGAAAAGTCATACATTAAACCATCCACCAACACGGATTTGTCTCGTGCAAGTGAAAACAAATGCGAAAAAGTTATTTTCCGAACGCGGGAAGTTGGATTATGCACGGTCTGTCGTGCACGCCTAATAACTATGGTAAAATACCTCTATTTTGAAATTTATGAAAACGACTTCACTTAGCATATTATGTTTGTATAACCGTACTTAATTAATGCAATAGGCTTTATGTAACAGTGCTGATATGCATTTCAGCTATCATCACGCGATTTCTCCATCCCACATCATTAAATCCCCTCTTAGTTTCGCCTAACTGCTTGTTCATACAAAAAATATCGCTACTCTATACTTATTGTTTCCAGGTTGATTGACTTCCAACATCCGTGTTTCGTATACTCATTAATGCCGTAAAATATGAAGTTTGTCCAACGCGGATTCGTTGAAAGCGCTGCTGTCGATCAAATTAAACCTCCACGTGGAGGCAGTGTTTGCTGTAGGTGATATCCATAGTTTGTCTTAAGCCTCGATTTCTAACAACCAAACAATGTCACTTGCGTGAGCGTGATGCGTTGAAACGTCAAATGAAGCCTGCGTGACGCAAAGATGATGGTTGCTTAGGACTGGATGTATGGAAGTCATTGCGTGGATGTTAGACAGTGAAGATGGAGGAACTCATGGCTGCCATGGTACCTGATGAAGAGGAGGGTGATGATTTACCACTTTACTACATGAATGAAGGTTCGACGACATTTTTAAGGCAAGAAAAGGTGAAGGGTGTTATTGCAGTTTGATAGGAAGGTATTTGATGGACAGTTAGATGAAATAAAGGGAATTTTTCGGAGTTCCCAGAGACATTTTCAGGTATCTTAATTTTTCATCTAATTCTTTATTATAGATGAAGGTAAATGCACAAGAAAGAACTAGTACAAAAATTAAAAGCAACACAACAAATAACAACTCCCCCAGCTTGTCACAAGACTACTGCGTGTCGCGCAGAAGTCAAGGTTCTGACGCCGCTGCCGCAAGGAGGAGCGGAAACTGCGCCGGGTTCCTGCGCGACACGCGTGTGGGTGATGTTTAAAAACTAGTGCCCTTAAAAACTACGGGTTTGACTTTCGCATGTCGCATCGGGCGCACACAATCATCTTTGTGTGGTCATTATAAACCAGAACTTTATTCCACATCAAAGCCTGATCCGCCCTGTGGGTAAACTCAAGGTCCGCTCAGGAGCAGAGAAAATATTATTTGCCTATTCTTAATTGTACTTGTTCGTGTCCGAACCGTGCACTGAACTTGGCCGTAGACGTTGAAACTGCTATCCCAGCACAGTGAAAATTATGTGGCCGGCGGCTGACTATAATGACTGTCCCTGAAGTGTCGATCGGGTCTAAACTGAATTGGACCCCAGTGTTTTGTGCATTACCTAGTAGCAGTAAATAAGTAAAGCAGTCTCCTTGCAGGCCTGGAGTGGCCCAGAGGGTTTCAGAAAGTTAAGGTTCCCAGATTACGTGACAACGGCACAGGATGGTGGTAAGGTTGTCAGCCTTATGCACCGGCCGCCTTTACCCCCAGGAAATGCTCCTGGTACTCATTTCTGTTAGAGGCTGTGTCGACCCCAGGGCCTTAGTGCGATCGGAAGGATTTTATGTCAATGAAAAATTCCAATGACACCAGCTGGGATCGAACCACCGACCTTCCGATTTGTATCACAGCACCTTAAACACTGTGCTACCGCGGTCCCTTACCTAATAGCAATACTAGTATTATTATTAGTAGTAAAAGATAAAGCAGTCCCTGTACTGGCCTGGACAGGCCCTGAGGGTTCCAGGAGTTTGATGTTCCCAGTTTTCAAGACATTCGGCACATGAAGGTGGTAAGATTGTCAGACCTACGCACAGGCCGTCTTTACCCCAGGAAATATTCCTGGTACTCATTTCTGTTAGGGGCTGAGTCAACCTCAGGGCTAAATTGCGGCCAGGAGGATTATGTCATTGAAAAATTCCAACGACACTATCGGGAATTGAACCAGCGACCTCAACCAGTGCCGCAACCAACTGCGTCACCGCGTGCCTCATTAGTAGTAGTAGTAGTAGTAGTAGTGAAGAATTGTATTTTGTAGTCCCTGTTGTTAGTATCTCAATGGATCAAAGATGTCTTTGAGAACCTAATAGCAGGTCCACTGTTCAAGAAATTTTCCTGCTGTATTGTGAATTGTTTGTTCATTACAGTGTTCACAGTAACCTGCTAATTTTACCTTATCGTGAGCATGATGCGTCCATTTTACATCTGTCCACGTTCATTTTAATACAATCCATCTTCAGTTTTTTTTTCAAATACATTCTTTCTTGCACTTCTCGTCTCTCTCAGGCGTGTTCTATGTCCAGGTAGTCAAATCTTTCATCGTTTGGTTGCCTTCATAATATTTTGGAATTGTTTACCTTATTAAATTCTTTATCGTGCCATTTTTCCACCGTTTGATATCTCTGTTGCTGGGACCAGTAAACTCCTCAGCAAATTTTCTTCGGACATTCTCAGTCTACTTTCGTTCTGTAGTGTGAAAGGCCAAGTTTCAAAGCCGTGCGAAACGACATGTTAATTACAGCTTCGGTTTTGTTAATCTTTAGAGTTTTGGAGAGTAAACTGAGATAGAGCTGGAAATCGTTCCCGCAGTTGAATCTTTTAAACACATATTCACGTTCAGAGTCACATTACGACTAATAATCAGTGAGTAAGGCATTGAGTCAGTCCTTCTCGGTATCGAGCTAAAGTGGGCTGTATCTGAGATTCGGTTTGTACCGGGCAGTCCACCTCGGTTATTAAAACCATTAAATAATGGCTGTATAGGGACATAGCAAAACACTTTTGCTCAAAACCGCAGCTACACAGATATACCCTCTGCTGTCAGAACGTAGAATATTTAAACATTAAACACGATGGTTCAATAAGAATATTTAACATGACTTGATCTCATTTGTGAAGTAACCACTGAGCTATAAAGGATTAATTTCTTTATCACTTTTTCGTGCATGTGATTTTATTCAGTCACTCTCGTGCTAAGACATTCCAAATTGTTTGAACTTTGACACTATTTTAAAGTCGTCCTAAAGTGTCTGTGTCCTGCTTCCTAGAAACGAGAAAATTTAACGGTGTATTTTTGCACAGCTCTATTGCGTGCGCTAATAGAAGTAACATGTACTTTTAATTATTATTCTGCAAATTTTGCCTCTCGCTATGTTTTGCAGTGTACTAGACAGCAGAGCTGGACCCTCACACATATTCCACTCTTTTGTTTTGAAGAGACACAATACTTTGCAATCTTTATTGTTTTCAGCATAACAATATAACACACGGATGCAATTAGAATTGGTTTTTGCAAGTATCTTTGTATGTGGATTCATCATTGTCGAAACGTATTACAATTTATTCGTTAATGTCCCTGTTTCATATCCTGTCAACTTAATTACTCTATTCTTCAGCATACATGTTGATACGATCTATGAGTTTTTTCCCTGGTGTAAAAGCCAGAGTTAATTATATCCTATCTGATTTATTTTCAGTACTTAACTGGCCCACAATAGATTACTTCAAGCCACGACACAATAAACACTTCAGATATACTTGCACTTAGAAAGCGTACAAGGAAGGCTCGAGCTTTTCTACAGTGCACCACATTGCAGCAACATGTATTTCTCTTGCGGTCAAGAAATAATTTATATCGTTCAAGTATTATTGTTGTAAAGAATATAATGGGCTACTTGAGCATAAATCCTGTATGTCATAAATTTTCAAGACATAGCTCCAAATTTTCGAATCCTCTCCGTCGTTATATCTGTTGGCTCATAAATAGTACTTATTACGTAACGTGTAAGTATATACTGTAAATGCATTATGTGGTAAAAATTTGCTGTTTGTAGTGCAGTTCATAATGCTTACCACGTTGCTGTAAAACTCACATAATCTAATGTCGGTTTTAAAGTGAGCAGAGCTAAAACTCCACTGTCCCTTATGGCCTAATGGCGTTCACGGTGACAAACGTAGCTTCCTCTTTCCTGTACTTTAAAAGTTTAAACGAATTTATGGCATCGAGGTAAGCAGTTAGCCCTATCAGGATTACGTAATATAATCATTCGATAATACGTTTCTGCAGGAAGCTGAAGCAGATTCTTTTAAATACCTTGTCCTCAGTATCCAGTCTATGAAATGATAGATTTTTCAGTAAAAGTTTAACCCCATAAATAGTCACTCTTGAGAAGCTGATGGTCTCCGAGCTGCATAGGGAATTCCATGTATTTTATTGAACCCTACGATTCACTACCTTGCACACAAAAGCCCACCACTGGACTCCACCTTGGACCAGATAAATTCAGTTCACATTCTAACCTCTCATTTCTCTAAGAACGTTTCTAATATTACTTTCCCGTCTATTCCCGGGTCTTCTGCTTGAATGTTTTTCATTCAGGTTCTCCGATAAAAACGTTGTATACGTTTCTTATCGCTCCCGTGCGTACTGCATGTCCCATTCAGCTCCCTTTTTAGGCTTGTTCGCAAAATTGTGAAAAACGACTATTAGCTTAGTCATGTCTGTGTGTCCTATCCATCTGTCCAGCCGCATGGAATTACTCGTCTCTCACCGGACGACTTTTCATTAAATTTAATATTTGAGTATTTTTCGAAAATCTTTTGAAGAAAATTTAATCATTAAAATCTGACAACAACCATGGGTAATTCACACGCAGACCAACACACATTTATGATAATATCTCGCTCAATTCTTCTTGAAATGAAAAATGTTTGAGACAAAGTTTGTAGAGAAAACCAAAACGCGTGTTTATGTTCAATAATTTATTTTTTCGAATATCGAGCCCTTCATGAGATAATGTGGAAAAATATGGTAGAGGCGGACACGCCATAAATGACAATATCGCGCATGCTCATTACATACTGGATACCTAAAACTGCGAACACACACTCGGAATATGTAATACGTATTGCTTTTCCACTACAACAATAATAACACGAGCAAGCCTTATTGTTACGTTATACCTAGATTGTCTGTCTTGTTGAAAGCTGTTGTAACTGATTGACACATAACAATCCAAAATGTAGTACAGATATAACAAACATAATATTATGTGAATATAAAAACATTTTCAAGGTGGCTGTCTAGGCTACACAGCGGATGTCATTTTCTCCGTAAAGATAGACCTATAAATGTTAGCCTTTCTGAAGCAAACAGCCGTAAAGCACAATATGATGTTTCTTGAAACGATGGGAAATTCACGTCCTAAGAAAACTATTGTCTTTTCCTCGGTCTAAGAATTTCTTTACAACCTTAATTCTACCAGAACTTCTTATGACCTTTTATTATGTCCCAAAAATGAAATTTCACAAAAATCATAATGCTGAAACAGCTCAGCCATGAACTGTCGCGTGCGGAAAGAAGTCACGTGTTCTCATAAAAGATACCCGGATAGATGGAAGTTCCTTAACTGCGTAATAAGCCTGTTATTTTTCTATCTGCAATATAGTAAGCTCTGAGACACAGCAGCGATAAAAACTGTTAATGGATTTAATGCGATATGAGATCCACCTTTTTTTGTGTGTACAAGAATTATGGCTGTGACCATGACTAATCTGTCATTTACGACCACATTTTCAATTTAAGAAGTGATATAAACAATGAAAGTTGCGACAGGGGTTTTCCATACAACGTTTTATTACATTTCCCTCTGTGGAACAGTCCGACATAAAGCATACGCAAGACAGACGAATTTGTGTCGTTTTCCTTTGCGTCGTGGACCAATTTCAACTCATACAGATTTGAATAAAGAGAGGCCAACTTGGTGTCACTTGCTTTATTATTTCAATATTTACTACTCAACATGTTTCGGATGTTAATACATCCATCCTCAGGAGCTTGCGACTTATTTGATGAGTTATTTCATGGGTTGTATTGTTCTGGTTCGATGTGTGTTGGTGTTACGTTGTGGTTTGGCTGG
>Ga0136643_10015697_pt1 | contig 11378 bp, 7 predicted proteins | sample TergutLab28metaG_FD_96883 | JGI IMG/M metagenome (GOLD analysis project Ga0136643, IMG submission 96883) | Labiotermes labralis P1 segment gut microbial communities from Petit-Saut dam, French Guiana - Lab288 P1 (version 3) (version 3) | ecosystem: Host-associated > Arthropoda: Insects >... | reverse complement strand
CTTGTGCCACTTACAGCATAAACTGATTGGTTTTTATAACCGAGACGAAAAGTGTTTACTGCGCGGTACGGACTGGGTCTTTAAATAAAGCGGTCTGTGCTTCGTCTGTAAGGGTTAAAGAATGCGTAATGAAATACATTCTTTATTTCTGCTGGCACATTGTTGGGGAAACGGCAGTTACTGTTAGGATTATAAGTGCAATTCCAGCCCATCGTGAGCTGAAGAGCATTACGCGTTTTATGCATGTTACTGAGAAAGAAAGAGTAAAGGAATGAAACTACTAGAAGAAAGATAATGGAAAGAAGAAAAAAAGAAGAAAGAATAACAGTGAAAATAAAGGAATAAGACTAAGAAAATAAGAGGAAAAATATAAGAAGGCGAGTGGAGACGGGAAGAAGGAACCGCAGAACATTCCTTCAGAATGTCTTGTGTATCGTTTGAAATCCATAAAGTATTGCTGCCACATCCGACACGGCAAATTACAGCGAAACGACGAAACCACAGTAGGAAACCTGGGAACTTATAATTGTGCTTCTCAAACAAGTGCGGAACAATGGAAACTTGTACATCTCAATCTGAAGATGTAGATGCGAACAGCGATATCTGCTTCACTGACTTTCCTGTATATTGTACGTAGGTACATTTTCACACGCTTCTGAACGCATTCTCGTTTCTGTTGATTTAATATGATACTGAGGAACGAGAATCTTGTGTCTTAAGGTGACACAGAGGTAATTAAATTAGCATCTGATTCATACATCTTATGTACGATGAAGACAATATTTCAACATCGTATATAACTGCATGTTATAGTTTTTGTTTAGCCGATTTTGAGATTGAACCTAAACTCTTCACATAGTAACACCTACATTTATTCATTTCACCAGTGGTCTGCCTTACGACAGGTCCATAGCCCCTTCCAAAGCGAGTTCTACAGAGTGCGATCTATTGTTCCCTTTTTCTGTTTCCAGTATCCTGTAGTTTCCTTAAGATCACGCGGTATCTGCTTACGTCTTTTTCCTCGTCTTCCCGTCACTTTTATCGTTTATATCTACATTAGTACTATATTAAATAGTTATAGAATATATTTACTAGACGCTTAAATGCATTCGTGAATAGACCAAAATACGCCTTTAAAGACCTTTATTGGAGAAAAGAGAAAATTTGGCGACAGTTAAGTGCAAAAATTGATATTTCGTAATTGTAACAGCAGTTTCCATAGAGAAGATTTCAGTTTGTCTACCATTACACAGTTTGGTCCTTGAAAGGCACCTCTGATATGCCTGCCATAAAACTCATTATTTCTTGAAGGAAACCTACCCAGACGCAATTCTCCGTGGTCAAAAGTCTAGGTTGGAACACCGACCGATCTTTAGACTCTTTACTGCTTCGTAACAATTGGCATTTTTCGAAAATCGACGTCACTTAAGGTGCGTACCTGCTACTATGTATACGAATGACTTGCTGCGCGTAAATTAACAATAGATGGAAGTCTTAGTACTTACTGCATACACGCAAGTGTAGGCACACACATAAATACAGGCAAGTCATCCTTCGGTGGCTTGGGTCCCTGGATGACTGCGTGAATTGGGGACCGAAAATAATCCAGTCTTTCCTTGGATGACCGGATCACCAGGGGAAGCCTCAGATTATCCGTACTTTGGGTCGCATGACGTGGGTGAAGTGGGAAGAAGCACCAGTCAATATTATTACTATTATTATTAGAATATCTACGCTCTAAATAATTATATTCATAATTGAGTGATGATTTTTTAACTTTACGTGCAACGTGGGTCTCCTCCTCGGTGTTCTGGATTGCCGGATCATGTCGACGACACTCAGCGCCCTCCCCCCAGAATCCGGATGACTGAAAGACTGTTATATATATATGGCTCATTTGCGACAAGAGTGACACAACTGAAAATTTGTGACTTTACGGGAGAAATTTTTAAAGGTTGTGAAGTGCTGTACTTTTCTATGAGTGCAACGACGACACAACTGCTCTCCAGTGGCGAGTTTTGCAAACCGCGTAATGACACTAAACCTCTTAAAAATGCATCTACAAACGTTTCTTTCTACACCAATAACTAAAAATGCCAAATTTTGAGTTGTGACACTCTTGTCGCAGATGAGCTATATATATATATATATATATGTGTGTGTGTGTGTGTGTGTGTGTGTATGTGTGTTCGTGCGTTTGCGCGCGCGCGCGCGTATGTGTGCGTGCGTGCGCAAGAGAAAGAGAGTCAGAAACTTGATTCTTAAATGTGGTCTGTGTGTTAACCCAGGGGAACAAACGAAGTTGAGTATCCTAAACCGCTTAATTTTTTTCCTGAAATTTGTAGATGTTTCTCAAGTTTTGACGTATTTTACAGCCGTGACGACAAACGAAAGATGTGAAAAAGTGAAAAGACATCGACCATGACCACCTCAAATGGCGTAAAAAACTGGCTACTTTGCGTGGGTTTTTCAGTCGCTCCAAGCAAAAACCGTGGTAATACCCTAAACTAGACAATAGCCGTGTCCTACCAAATCCTTAGCAATTCACTATTCATTAGTCTTAAGTTTCGTAGCTGCCTATGCTGAACTAATGAGGGCGCCATTGTTTAAACAGTATATAAAGAACGTAAACAAATTAAACAACAACACGGTCCAGTATTTCTAATACCTTAGATCAGGAGCACACATTTTCTCTTTTTTTAATTTTGGACCCGCCTCATAATTCTGTGCACCTGAATGGTTACATGGCGGATGTTGCGTACTTAGGACACACAAATTTTAGGCGTTATTACACAAATTTATCTTCCCGTGCGACTTGACGCCCTGGAGACTCTTATCGCTTAGGTTTTGTATAAAAACAAAACTTTTAGGCCCAGAGGAGTGTTTGATTTTTTTTTGGTTTGTACTTGAAAGGTCCCAAATTCAAACCCGGAGGCCAGTTACAGTGACATGTTGTTCGGTTTTTTGTCCTCATTTTATCCTCATACATGACAAAGAAGTGTTCCAGATTAGGTTAAGAACATTCGCTTTCTCGTTGAGTTTTCACTTAGCAACATTTAGTCTGAACTACAGAGAACGTCGTTAAATAAATTGTCTAAATAGGTACAAGGTTCAGGAAGCAGAACTTCAGAATTGTGTTGTATAAATGCCAGAATTCACGATATTTCCTCTAGTGATTTCTCGTGATTTACTTCTAATAACTAGAAGCGAAAGAATTATAAATGTGATGAAGATTAATAGATCCATCAGCAGTTATGCTTCATGAGCTTTACTTGTGTTACTGCCAAGCCTGCTGAAGCAAATCCTGTAATCCTTTTACCAGACGTCTTTTTCTCTCAACCCAACTATATCGACCACCATAAAGCTGCTGCTGACTGCGGAGACGCGGTGAGAAAAGCTAAGATGACGGAAACTCGTCCTGTCTTCATCACCGCTCGATTACACTAATCCTCCAGCATAGTATGATTCAAATGCTTGTATACATCTTGTGTGTTTTAAGCCATAATTATGAAGCGCTGGTTTTAAATTGACAATTTGGAATTTGTAATAACTTTTGAATTGTGGACTATGAAACGCTTTAAAGTGTATTGGAAAAAATGTCGAAAAGCGACTATGAGCTTCGTCATGCCTCTCCGTCCATTTGTCTGTCCGTCCGTCTGCATGGAACAACTCGGCTGTCACCGAACCTATTGACGTCAAAATTGATATTTGTGGATTTTTAAAAAATATAACCTTAAAAATCACGGTTCATTAAAATATGGTAAGAATAGCGGGTAATTTACATAAAGTCCATTTATGTTTATGATAACATCTTGGTCAGCTCTTCTTAGAATGAGGAACTTTTCGGACAACATTTGTAGAGAAAGTCTAGAAAATCTAAACACACACATTGTGTCCAATTAATTTTTTTTTCAGAAAATCCAGCCGCTTATGGAATGATGTGGAAAAATATGATAGAGACAGATAGGCCACATATGACAATATAATACGAGGCACAAATAATGCGCTTTGCATGCAGATATCTAAGACATTGTTGCAGAAATACACATGTAGTGTTTAATACTTACTGCGTCATAACATATTAATTCCGTCTGATCTCGTAGAAAACTTTAGGGCAACACTAAACCAGAGAAACTGCACGACTTATCTGTCATTACGATCTGTTTAGCCCAATTGTGCTTCTAAGGAAGGCCATTAGCAAACGAACATTGTTTTGTTTCAGTGCAGAATGGGGCACTTTACATGAAGACGTACTTAGGTTTCATTGTTGCCGGCGACAAAAATTTGTCGCAGATGCACTGTTGTGCAACACTCAATATATTATATGGTTGAGAGTTACATGTAGCTCAATAACACAAACAGAATGCATTGTTGTGTTTCCATTGCAAGAATGGTTAGCGAGGGTGCCACAATGCTACATTTTACGTAAATTGTCTGTATTTCCTGGTACAGACATACTAATATTTGTGAGGAACCTGATGCAGCCAAGTCTACTTTGAAGATGGGGGCAGTAGTTTTCTCCGAGAACTGAAACATTTTGTCATGGTACACCGTTTACTTATCGTAGAAGAGAGAATTCTTTATTTTCCTTCATGAAAACTCAAAACGCACAAGCGAAAACTTTCATTACGTAATCAATTCTATCGTCCTTTTGTTTCGTCAAGTCTCTAGGTATTAAATCATTTTCTTCTCAGACTCGAGTTTCGTTCCCTTAGAAGAATTATTTTAGTATTTACACTTACATAAAATAGGAATAATAGGCTTTAGCTTTGTATGTAGAAGATGGAAAATTGGAAATTCTGAAATAACTCTAGAAAATATTCGGCAATTTAATAATGCCTTAATTCATGTAAGAATACAAATTTGATATGTTACCTTCCCTTTAAAAATTGTATTTGAACTATGAAGTATTTCAAATGTGTCTATTTAATTTAAGAAATTGAATTAAATTAATTTACTTTATGTATTAATATGAATTTTACATATTTTCGTTTTCCAATAAGTCATTTAAACTTTCTAACATGTTTTATGTATTTATTAACCTTTTGGCGTCGGGATTATTTTCTTAATTTTAGCACACTCTGTATATAAAATGTGAATAATACAGGAACCAAACACGTTAGAATTATGAAACAAACTGCATTTTGAAGAGAAAAAAACGGAGACTATATACCGTGTTTAAAATATTCAGTACCTGTATTTGTTGAGTAAATATATAAAATGCAACTTTAGAGGTTAGCGGTGCGGTACGACCACTATAGTTGATACTAGGCGTCAAAAGGTTAACCGCCACAATATTTTGACTCTGTCCTCCATTCAAGCAAATGTGCACAGAAATGTAGCTAAGGCGTCCCAACATAAATACTATTTAAGCGACGAATCACATAGATTCAGCTGGAAGCTTATTACATTAGGCAATATCACCCTCGGGTTAGTGTGGGATAACTTGGAGCTGCAGTTAATGTCCTCCATTTACGATGCAGGTCTCTGACGCACAATTTCCCCTGCGACTTTGCCTCAAGCAAATCAAATTTGAGACGTCTTTCTACCTTTACAAACCCTACATGACGCTCATCTACGGTTGTCTCTCAGACACACGAAATAAATGACGCGATAGAGACACGTTAATAATGTTGAGGAGTGAAAATGGATCCAATTAGGTCACATTATTGCTCATGGGCCCTCGACGAGGGGATGTTACCAATGTCTACAAACAAGGTTCAGAAGTAGTGAATACAGGAGGCATGAAATGCAGTTTCTTGTAACACCAAAGCAGGTTCTGATTAAAATCGACAGGCATGGGGATTATGGTGTACACAACATGGGTGGGAAATAAATATGACTTGTTTACCAAATGTCGCTGTTTCTAGTGTCAAATAATCGGCGTGTTCAAAATCAGCACCAAAGGACAAGTTAACTAAAAACTTAAATTAGAAATCTGCACACCATATTTTTTTCTGTATGGTACAACAGTTCAACTCGGGCCTAGGCCCCCTCATTATTTAGGTTTCTAGATCATACACAGACACATCTAGTAGGACTCCTCCCAACGAGTGATCAGCTCGTCGCAGAGGCCCCTAACTACACAACACGCAACAAACGCCCTCAGCGGAAGTCGAACCCGCAATCCCTTCCTTCGACGGCAAGGCCACAGTAATTGGCCACTATATACTATTAGGGTGGTCAAAATAAGAAGGAAATGATTGGGGCATATGGCACATATGGTGAAGAAGTTAGGCACATACACGGTTTTGGTGGGGAAATCTGAGGGAAAGAGGTAACTTGGAAAACCTAGGCCTAAATGGGAGGATAATATTAAAATGTATCCTCAAGAAGTTGAATCAAATAATAGATTGGATTTATCTGGTTCATTTATCATTATGTGAGGCTCTGATAATGGAATCTGAGTTATTTCCAGAAATATATGGCTTAATTACCGACATGTCTGATTGCACGTTAACACTTCATGTACGTTTAGTTGCCCTGGAAATTTTAGGCTTCAAACCTGTTTTAATATTCAAAACTGTCTACACATTTGAACTCAGATTTCTAAAAAGCGGCCTGTTCTGTTCACACAGTAAATGAAAAAGGGGGCAAGATGAAGTAAAGAATAAGCCAGGAATATACCTAGCAAATATATCCTGAAATTTGGCGTTAGCTCTACTCATATATTGCAGGTTCAAGAAGGTATATGAATAGGGAACCACTGGTGGATGATGGCATGGATTGGACACAGCACGTTTTGTGTCATGGTTCGAATGGGCTGCAGTATTTGGAGAAACTTTTGCTTCTTGTTCATTATTCGCATGATTAAAACAGTATTCTTACATTTGTTATTAGACCTGTAAACGTCTTGCATCACGTAACATTACGACCATGCCCTTAATATCGATCCTGTTCTTGGGTGTTAACACCCTAGATGTGGGATGCGTAATTACGAAGCTCCGGAAGAACGTGCTGTGTTCGAATCCTCGACCACATAACCCAAACCACACAGTTCTGAAACCCGAAAGCAAGAAAAGTGTCAAAACCACTACTGTAAAGTAACTCGAATCAGTAACCATGTTTATTTCTTTTAATAATCATTATAATTATTTCGTAACATGAAATAATCATTATAATTATTTCATAACATGAAATAATCATTATAATTATTTCGTAACATGAAATAATCATTATAATTATTTCGTAACATGAAATAATCATTATAATTATTTCATAACATGAGTGTAGCAGGATAGCGTAGTGAGTATAGCGGTGCTGCGGGCTGGACTGTCCGAGGATCGGATCCTGATGCAGACGAGATTTTTATAACCCGTTCAGACCAGCCCTTGGACCCACCCAACCTCCTGAAATATGGGTACCGGATTTCTTTGCGGCCGGGGTGTGCCGTTGATCACCCATCCCCAGCTGGCGCCGAGGTTAAAGAAGGAGTAGAGCTATATCTGTTCTCTCCCACTGGGCCTTCATGGTCTCTTCTTGAACTTTAGCTTTACCTATTTCAAAACATAAAAGAAGAGAAATTTTAATGAGACTTTGTAAATAGTTTGTTCATAATTATCGTCTTTAAATAACAACTATAGTTGAATCCTCATTGTTGCACCGTGCATTTCGTAGGATCACTTTAATTATTAACCAACAAATGCACTACATAAAATTTCACATTAAAACACTTAAAATCGCTCCGACATGTTTCGCTCCTAAGAGCATCCTCAGGGAGATACTTTGGAATTATTTTGTGAATGTTTTTGAAATGACTTTAGCAAGGAACAACGTGGCTCCCTGAGGATGATTTTAGGATCGAAACATGTCGAAGCGATTTTAAGTGTTTTAATGTGAAATTTTATGTAGTGCATTTGTTGGTTAATAATTAAACTGTAACTATAGTTGAAGGTTTAAATATTGTAATTGTGTTATAAAAATATATAACTTCTTAAGGTACAGTTAAAGACAAAGGAGACCAATTTGTGGGAAATTTAGAAACCCGTGTGAGTTCTCAGATTCTCACGGCTGTACCAGAATATCAAAGTTACTCTCCTTTGTGGTATGCCGGCGAGTGGCATTTGGGCTGATATTAAAATTGTGTAGGAATCAGCTGCCTTCATCATCTGGATGCAAAGATGTTCTGTTTAGGAGAACCTCGCGTGATTCCTTGAGAACATAGGCCTATCTGGCCATTCAAATTAGTCCCTCTAAGTTTGGCTTCTGTCATCTGACACAATTTCAGCCCCAGGCCAATGTATATGAGATCTGTGGCTTGCATAGCAATGCTTTGTAGCGGGTTTTCTTATAGCATTCCTTCCAATACATTTTCCATTAACGCTCCTTACCCATGATTCGTCAGGACTGGTAGATTAGTCACACTGAGTCGACTGAAACACGTGGTATGTTTGACAAATGGAACTAAAATTTTTTCATCTAACGACATTTAATTCACAACCAAAATAACAGGATTCTGCCGTCATTCTTTCAGTTTTTCAATAATAATAATAATAATAATAATAATAATAATAATTATTATTATTATTTACTGCAATTGGGCTGTTACCCGGTGGCAGTGGTTATTTTACATGTAAAACACGCGAGACAAATTAGAATTTTACAACATCTACAAAAGGTAAAAACACCCAAGCAAGACAGTACTGTGTTCAGTTCCTTGTAATTGTTTTTTTCTTACAATCATTAATTCACTCACGCTTTCACACCCCAGTCCTTCACTTCTCATCACTTACTACTCCTATAAACCTTTTCCATAAAGACTCGTACCCCCCTTCCCTATACTGCGCACTTCACTTCACCTCATTCCACTTTACTTTGTTCCGTTCACTTCACTTCACTTTATTGCACTTCGCTACCCTCCACGTTAGATAAATTTTCACTTCCCTTTAGACTTTTCACTTCACTAGACTTCGCTTCTCTACATTTTTCGATGATTTCCAGCACACTTAACTTCCTTTTAATTCAACTCAATTATCACTTTCCTTACCCTCTTTTTAAAAGTGATTGGTTTGCAGGGGAGAATTCCTAACACTTTGTCGGAAATCAAACACGTGGATGGATACAAACAACTACTATCCCATCAAGTTTTCAATTTTATTCCATGTCGCATATTGGCGAAAAGCGACCATTAATTTCGCCATGTCTGTGTGTCGGACCGTCCTTCCTTCCGCATGGAACAACTCGGCTCCCACTGTGCGGATTTTCAACAAATTCTATATTTGAGTATTTTTCGAAAATCTGTGAAGGAAATACAAGTTTCATGAAAACAGGACAAGAATAATGAGTGCTTTACATGAAGACCAATATATATTTCTTATCATATCACTCTCAGTTCTTCTTAGGATGAGAAATGTTTCAGATAGAATTGCATAGAAAATTAACACATACATTTTATGTTCAATAACGTAATTCCGATAACCGTGCCATTTCTTAGATAATGTGAAAAAGTATTTAAGAGCCGGTGAGGTTCAGACAACAATATGGCCACGCTCATTACTTGATGAATACCTAAGGCTACAAGTACACACTTATAATACTTGATATTTTTGCTTTTCCACTGCAATAATGGTTGCACTAACGCGCTCCATTGTACCTGACCTGTCTCGTTTTCACGTGTGTAATGCGTCAAAATACGAAGACACTGCCACTGGCCTTGCTTTCTGCCAATGAATAATCTTTATTCATTTTGCCATAAGACAATGGGCTATGCAACATACACACAAACATTTTATTTCAGTTCATTGTTTGGGAGTAACATACGAATTCCGAAACGAGATAGGGTGCTTTGTTTGAAGCTGCTGTCTTGTGATCTAGGTCCCTAACTGCTGCTAGGGCCAGGAGAAGGGAACTGTACATCTGTGCTTCCACACGTATTGTGTGTTTTGGCCATATTTCACGTGTGACAGGTGCAATATTGCCCAATTGCCCGGTCTTCTCTGATATGAGGTGTTAGGTATGGTATTGGGCGCATCTGTGGCCCTGTCTCGCTCCTGGGGGACTTGACGAAGAAGAGACTACCAAAACACAAACAGGTTATGAAAAATATTGGAAGGAGTGTGGCAGAAACTAAGAGAAAAGGGAAATCAAAATAAGAAATATTATCAGAAGACCCTAACGGAAAGGAATAGAACATAAACAGTGTAGGGATTTCTATCGATATATTTTAAGGTTGTGGGATTCGTGGTGATTATTGTGGTTGCTTCCTGCACGAAGCGATTTTGCTTTCTAAGTTCTTCTTACTTTATTCAACAGAATAAACTCGCATTTTATAAAGAGAGAGACCAACAGTTAAAAACACCACACATCGTAGCTAAAGACTTTAATTTTTATCTTTGCTACGCTCGGAATTGTTTAAACTTTTGTAAGGCTGATGAAGTACAGTACTTTCCAGCACAGGCCTAAGCTACTTAACGGCCTTGTGTGTTTCTTTATAGGATACTTATAGCAGGCGTTATGGTTTAATAATTTGGCGAGTTGTATGTCTGTCTGTATGTATAATTGTAAAGTCTACATGTTTCAACCACGTTGCACTTGTCAGATATTTGTTACAAGTTTCGAACTGAATCATGTTTTTATTTCTGACATAACCAATAGCAATAGTGTCTCTTCGTATGTCCTTCAACATGGAAAACTCGGATCCCACTGGGCGGATTTTCATGAAATTTGATATTTGAGAATTTTTCGAAAATCTGTCAAGAAATTTAAAGTTTTATTAAAATCCGACGAACATAACGGGTACGTCACATGAAGACCGATACACATGTTTGATCATATCTCGCACAATTCTTCCTAGCATGACAAATGTTTCGAGAAAAAGTTATAGAGAAAATCAAAACACATATTTTCTGAGCAGTAACTTTTTTTTTGTTTTTCGAAAATTGTGCCGAATATGAGATAATGTGGAAAAATGGTTTAGAGCCGGACAGGCAACAGAAGACAATAAATGGTTTAGAGCCGGATATGCCACAGAAGACAATAAATAGTTTAGAGCCGGACAGGCCACAGAAGACAATAAATAGTTTAGAGCCGGACAGGCCACAGAAGACAATAAATGGTTTAGAGCCGGACAGGCCACAGAAGACAGTAAATAGTTTATAGCCGGACAGGCCACAGAAGACAATAAATAGTTTAAAGCCGGACAGGCCACAGAAGACAATAAATAGTTTAGAGCCGGACAGGCCACAGAAGACAATAAATAGTTTAGAGCCGGACAGGCCACAAAAGATAATAAATGGTTTAGAGCCGGACATGCTACAGAAGACAATAAATGGTTTAGAGCCGGACAGGCCACAGAAGACAATAAATGGTTTAGAGCCGGACAGGCCACAGAAGACAATAAATGGTTTAGAGCCGGACAGGCCACAGAAGACAATAAATGG
>Ga0136643_10015694_pt1 | contig 11380 bp, 8 predicted proteins | sample TergutLab28metaG_FD_96883 | JGI IMG/M metagenome (GOLD analysis project Ga0136643, IMG submission 96883) | Labiotermes labralis P1 segment gut microbial communities from Petit-Saut dam, French Guiana - Lab288 P1 (version 3) (version 3) | ecosystem: Host-associated > Arthropoda: Insects >... | reverse complement strand
TCGTGGACCAATGGGACACTCGTTTCAACCAACAAGGAGATTATGTGTCGACAGTATGTGTTACACAGATATTGTCTATGTACCACTCTTCAATTTATAATATATACATGCATTTAAACTAAATAAACCTTTGCATAAATTTATCAGTCCCACTGTCACTTGGGCACGCCTTATATTTACTAAAAATACTTACCTCTTCCCATTCAATGTTAGTTGAGTCAACATCCTCCTCTAATTCACTGTCATGTTCACTGTGATAGTTTCCAGATGGCACAAAATTCTCACTTACACATGACCTACTATCACACAACCTTTGTACTTGTGTCTCTGTACTTGATGGTGATTGATTTGAAATATGACCATTTCTTTGTATATATAATGGTTCCATCAGAACTTTGACATTCATCCACACTTTGTCCCTTTTTCCTTTATAATGTTGAGATTTTAACTTCAATGACTCATGTAGCATGTTCTTATTTTCCAATAACCGTTTTCTTCCACGTTCATATTTCTGTGATGAAGTGGTTAATGATGAAAGTGTATTTTCACCATTTGTCTGCATCCCTTCTTTTGTTTGTTTATGCTCTTCTCTTGCAACTGTTGATCCAGCACCCAACTGCAAAAATTTTTCATGACAACATTCTTACACCTAGGTTTATCATGATAATAACAGGTCAGTCAAAACATCCCAAGACATCTGACTGCAGAGCAGCGTGTAATCCATAAAAGTAAATCATTTTCTCCGGAAAACTGGAGGTAACGAAAGATAAGTTAACTTTTTTCATTTAAGCATTTCATACATTTATCATCATTTGGCATACTGCATTACATCTTGCTGTGTGTCATCTAGAAACATAAATTTTAAAGCATAAAGAATAATAGATTTGCACACTGTTTTATACGAGTGCGAAACTTGATCTCCCACCTTAAGGAAGAAAAGAGCCTCAGGGCACTCAAAAATAAGATGCTGAGGAAGATATTTGGACCTAAGAGGAGGGAATTAACAGGAGACTGGATACAACAGCATAATGAGGACTTTTGATTTTTACTCCTCATCAAATGTTACTTGGCAAGGAGGATGAGATGGGCAGGGCACATGGATTGTATAGGGAAGAAAAGAAATGTATACAGGTTTTTGATAGGGAAACCTACAGGAAAGTGACTGCTTTTAAGACCCAAGTGTATATGGAAAAATAATTTTAAAACAGATCTTAAAAAATAAGATGGGAAGTGTGAACTGGAGTAATTTTTCTCAGGAGAGGGGCAAGTAGTGGGCTCCTGTCAACATGGTTTTAATGAAACTTCAGATACCATGAAACGCTAAAATGGGAACTTCACAAAAATTACTCTGCACCATAGACTTGGTGTTTCACACACACAAGGATACAATAAGTGACACACACAAGGAGTCATTAGTTTGTTTTTAATTTCAGAATGAAAAATCAGTGTGTAGACTGCATTATTACATTAATTATGCAACAAACTATAGTAAATAATTTGCATTTTTTTGGCATATGCCATGAACAAACTGTAAATTGTGAACACTATTTATCATTGAACACATTATGTAGCTGTGAAGTACAGTCCAGAAATTAATTAACAGGACACTTTATGTACATAAATGCACTTACTTTTGAAGCAAGCTCCTTGCTATGGTCCACATAAATTTCTTTAGATTCCTTCCCTCCATGGGCATGTTTAATGTGATATGAGAGATTCCGATGGTGTACAAAGCCTCTATAGGGAAAGAAAGAAAGAAAGAAAAAAAAAAGAGCTACATGGATTACACACAGAATTATACAACTCAAACTAGACTGTGCTGAATGGCAGGATGACTGGTGAAGAATGAATGGAAGCAGATGTGTAAGGGGCCATAGCCAATTTTGAACGTTATCCCTGCATCTCCCACAATAGAGAGAGAGAGAGAAAAAAAGTAAGAATAGTGACTGTTGAGGCGAAATTTGAAGTCAGGAACTTCTAAATATGACACCATTCAACAGTGACATTCCGATCACTTATATGAAGGTAAACTTCTAAATCAGAATTCTGTCACGATGACAGAAGAAAGAGATTTCAAACACTATACTATCCTCCAACAGAAAGATGGCAAGATGCTGTACCATTGCCAGCCTGCATGCACCGTGCAACATGAAAACAACAGCATAATTTTTGGATCATTCTTACCTCTTCTACTTGTATACCGAAGGTAAGCATGTCTCTAAATGAACAGCAGAATGCTCATAGCCAACCAGTTTCACACACCTTGTACCTTTCCTGCTCTCTTCTGGAGGACAGTAAGTGCTCTGTACATTTAGATTTGTATAAAAAATATTTTCTTTTTATTTGATGAATCAGTAGATTTCTATAGAAACAACAAACTCTAGAATCCAACTAATTTACTAACTCCATGAATCAAGAGTCCTCTTCAGATGCCAAAAAGTCCTCAGCTACTTAAGAAATGCCCCCCCCCCCCCCTCAAAGTTTATGAAACCCAGAGATTCATTACTGCATTCCCAAGGACCCACCACCTGTCCCTATCCTCAGCCATATCCATCCAGTCAATGCTCCCCCATCCTACTTCTTGAAGACCCATTTTAATATTATTATCCCATCCAAGCCCAGGTCTTCCAAGTGGCCTCTTTCCCTCGGGTTTACCTAGGAAAACCCTGCATACACCTGTGCCCTGTACATGTCACATACCCCGCACAACTCATTCTTCTTGATTTGATCACCTGAATAACATTTGGTGCTCACAGTACTTTATCATCTGCCTCAACAAAACCTGAAGTTCAAACTTTGCTGCAACATCTATAAGGTATGTTTCAGTTAGTACAAAATGAATAAAAAACAGTGGAACTGTCAATGAACTGGTCACAGGTTGCAAAAAGGTGATGAAGTGGACCAAACAACAGATTATCCAATACGGTACAGTTCAACAATCAAGAAAGCCCTTTAAATGTATTGAATGGGAACCTTTGTATACAGATCTGAAAAAAATCAACATCTAAAGCAGGAAAACTTCTTGAATGAAAATTTTATTATATGGGAAAATTTAATGTTCTTGTGGGAGTTTTTGTCTTACTTTAAATTGTAACTTCTTACCTAGGAAAACACTGATGTCATTACATGACACTGTAGCAACACTTACTTTGAATAGTTACTATATGAGCAGAAGAAATGCTTCTTTCCTGACAGTTCCTTGTGAAATGACAAATGTTTCATCAGACCTCTCTTTGTCCAGAATTCTCTCTTACAGGTATCACAAGTATAGACTTCCTTTTCAAGTGGTTCATGATGAAAAGAGAGATGTTGCTGCACGGCTGACTCATTCTCAAAGCATCTTCTGCATATATGACAATGAAATGTGTTATTATTAGATGGCTCCTCTTGGTAAGTCTTATGTCTCTGGTCATCAGTCTTTTCTTCATATCCCTGTTTGCACACGGCATGTGGAGACATCTCTGTCTGAAGGCAAACATGTTCTTGCATTTTGGTTTTACTTGTGAAATTTATTTTGCACTTGACACAAGTAAATATTTGTCTCCGATAATAAGGCATGTGTTGCTTTGTCCTGAATAACTTACTGTGTTTAACACCAAGAAAGTCTTCCTGCTTATGAAGAGCCATGTGTCTGTGCATGGTTCGCACTGTTGTGAATATTGCTTTGCATATGTCACAGGTAAACATTTTTGTCTTATGAAGAGACATGTGTGTCTGGATTTGTTCCTTTGTCAATAGTGTTTTCTTGCATATGTCACAAGAAAATACTTCCCCACTATGAAGAGATATGTGTCTAAGCAGGCTTCCCTTACATGTAAAAGTTCTGTTGCACACATTACAAGATAATTCTTTAAAGTGTTGAGACATGTGGATCTTCAGCTGTCCCTTTATTAACATTTTTTTGCATATATCACAATGAACCTTTTCTCCAGCATGCAGAAGCATGTGTCTGTAAACGCAGTCCTTTCTTTTGAATAATTTATCACACATGCTGCAAGGAAACCGTTGTCCCTTATGATGAAACATGTGTTTCTCCAAGTCTTTCTGTGTCTTTAAATCTCTCTTACACAGATCACAACAGAACTTTTCCTTTCGATGAACAGACATATGGCTCTTCAACTGTTCCTTTGTCTTCATTTTTCCACAAATTTCACAAGGAATTTTATCCTCATGAAATAGTAGCTTATGTTTATTCAAGTATGTCTTTCTTGTCAATATTCTACCACATCTGTTGCAAGGAAATCCTTTTCCCTCATGAAGCAACATGTGTCTCTCCAAGTCTTCCTTTGTTTGTAACTTTCTCTTGCACAGACCACAAAAGAAGTTTTCCTTCTGATGAACAGATATGTAGCTCTGCATACTTGACATTGTTATGGAACTGTTCTTGCATATATCACAAGGAAATCCATTATGAGGGCAGATATGTTCTTGCCTGTTTGTTTCACTATTTAAATGTTCCTCATTTTTACTGCAAGTAAATATTTCTTCAGATAAATCTTGGTGATCAGACATATGCCTCTCCAAATTTGTTTCTGTCTCAAAACTTCTCTTGCATATATAACATATGAACTCTGCAAAAGGAAACCAAGTGTAATATAGTGTATACATTCGTACTTTAAAGAACCACCTGCAGTTCATACAGCATGCACTGTATCACCCAACAGATCTTTATTACAAGAGCTCCTTTAAAAAGTGGGTGGATGGGAGACAGAGGAGGCAACTTTGCATGTTTGATACTAAAACCATTGTTTGACTGAAAGTTTCAAATATCCTGTACAACTACAACTTCTCACAGAAGTAAATTATTTAAGTAAAAGGTAAAGTGATCCCGTTACAGGCCCGGTGTGGCCCAGAGGGTGGGTAGAGGTACAGCTCTACTCTTCCATGATCGCGGCATTAGAAGGGGGTGAGTGGTCAACAGCACGCTTCAGCCGCACTTTACCCCTGGGAACGACCCGATACCCATTTTACAGGAGGCTGGGTGGGCCTCAGGGGCAGTCTGGACAGGTGGAAAATCTCGTCCCCACCGGGATTCGATCCCAGACCGCCCAGCCCATAGTCAGTCGCTATACTGACTGAGCTACCCGGCCCACAAATTATTTAAGTATGTTTCTAAAATGAAAGGGATTCAGTTGTATCTTACAATTGGGCATGACAAGTTTTTCTTGCAACCTAGAGCCAACCCAAAAATGTTAATGCTACACAACTTTTCATCAACATAGCACACAGACGATCAGTGTGAAATGGTCTACATTTGCTAATCAGCACACATTCCATCCTTTGCATCACCTAATGACATGGCAAACAAAATACCCACCAACGATTCAAAGCAAGACATTCAGTCACAAATCACTTATACATAAAGATTCTGGTTTTCAGGTACTTCCTTGCTGATAATAATGAGTTCTGTGCCATAGTCACTGTTCGGCTGGGGATATTCAAAATCAAAAACAGACATATCCTGAAAATCAATATATCATTCAACAAATGCACTCTCACAAACACCACTTATGACATACATGAACTCCTACATGTTTCAGCACCAAGGTGCCATTCTCAGGGAGTCATTATAACAAAGGTATACAATTTATGGTCATCAATTTTATGTATGTTAGCATTCTAAGATTTTACTCATTCCTACAAGGAGGAGCAGAACATAGATTGTATTTGGCTTGACTTGTACAGCCCTGAGAATGGCACCTCAGTGCCAAAACATGTAGGAGTTTGACATGCGTCATAAATGGTGTATCACAGAATGCATATGTTGGATGATATGTTGATTATAAGAATATGCATGGTATGTGTAACATAAAATATGAAGTTAAAATAATTACTGCTGAAAACATGCATCCTTTGAACTGGCAGCAATGTATGTGAAGGTAAAGAGACAGAGCTCAGCACTCCAAGGCCACAGTTGTTGCGAAGTTACTTCCACCAATGCAACTTTAGCTCCCAATGACAGGACACCTAATACAATGGTCAATGGATCCAGCATTTGATGAAAACCAAAATTTGGTCACAGTGAGCTATTAAAGTCCTCCCTGGGGTGGCACTGCCTTTTCGATAGTTCATGTTAAACCAGGCAGAGAGGATTGCATGCTCCGGTTAAGCTGGGGTGACCCTACCAGTAGTATAGCTACTGGTAGGGTCACCCCAGCAATACAGGTCTCAGCAGAGGAACCAGACAAAGAGTGTCCCACTATGAGGAGGCAGGGAGGACTCCTTAGTCATTTGCCAACCTCCACAGGGGAGCACAACCTGAAATTGTAGCCTGGTCCTCCACTGTGAGGTTGAGCACAAGGCTGACAACCTCATCCTGAAAAAATGATAATGCTGAGAAGCCCAAGAAAGTTGCCAGAATGGGCATCTGCCATGAGGGAAGCCAAGGTCAAACTTAAAGGCTGGAGGAAGAAGAGGGAGAAGAAGGTGGAGAATAAGGAAGGGAAAGGGGAAGGAGGAGGAGAAGGAAGAGAAGAAGTCAAAGACGTAGAAGAAGATGATGATGGTATGAAAGTTCCAGTTGTCTCTGTATCATTTCTGGAAGGGTGAAAAGGTCAACTCCCAAGCATCAGAAGCATCAGTGCAAAAAGTATAATCATGAAAGCCAGCACATGGCCTACATTGGCGTTTATGGGCACCCAAGAGAAAAATCAATCAGACCTCTACCATACTGATTAGTTAGAAAACTGTATTAGACAGCACAAATGAACCAGTTACATCAGAGGCTAAATTCAGGCTAAATGGGTTACATACAGCAAACATATTGTAATGTGCAACCATGTGGAATGTTTGGCCACTTGCAGCCAAGATACTGAATGAATTTGTGAGCTTGGATCCATGTTAGGACTTGGAATTTTTCTGAGTTTCCTTTATGAACATTTCATCCAATATTAACTAACTAATAATTATGCACAAAGTTAAGCACATTTTGCATACAGCAGGGGAGAGGGGGAGGGTTTACATTATATGAAGGGTTGTCTTATTTCTAGATAAATGCAATAATTAACCCATCAAACTTCTTACCTAACACTGCAGAACCCATAGTTTTATTAAGCATAAGTTGCTTTCTTTTGTGCACCAACAAATGCTTGTTAAGAGTCCACTAGATAAGAAAACAAAATAATTAAACTTTGAGGTAATTCATCATGTTGTGCATATAATAACAATATATGACTACTACATGACCATCAAACACAACCATACATTTTTCAAATAATCAGCTACGTGTTTCAGCTTGTAACAAAGTCATCATCAAGCTGCATATGGGAAGCAAAAACATAAAATTAACAACTGTAAAAAAAGTAACTTAAAATCTCGACTTGTTATGTCAGCAGAGTGTAATATGAATTTTAATTCTTTCATAAGTTGATTGCTGATGCAGCTGCCTATATCAAGTAAAAAATATTTTATGAAAGACACCTGCTGTCTCAATCATCAGGATAGATGAAACATATTCCTTCTGAAGAACAGTGTACACAGGTGTACCTTTTAACACATCCCTGAGCATGGAAATTTTACAGCATAAGAAACCTGCATCCACCAGGATGTGGCATAAGAACTATCATGCTCAGGAACATGACTGAACTATAGCCTGTATTTACCAGACTATAAAGCATCACATCCCAGATTAAAACTAACCATCATAGTCACCCCACTGATAGCCTGAAATGTCACACAACCTGTTACTTTTTACAGTTTCAAATTTATAAGGTAGTAAGGTAAAGCAGTCCCATTATGGGCCCAAGGTGCCCAGAGGGTTCCAGGAAGTTAAGGTTCCCAGATTACACGACAATGGCTGAGGATGGTGGTAAGGTTGTCAGCCTTAAGCACCGGCCGCTTTTTACCCATAGGAAATACTCCTGGTACTCATTACTGTTACAGGCTGAGTCGACCCCAGGGCCATGGTTTGATCGGAAGGATTATGTCAATGAAAAATTCCACTGACATCAGCTGGGATCAAACCAGCGACCTTCCAATTTGTAGCACAGCACCTTAAGCACGGTGCTACTGCGGTCCCCTTATAAGGTAGTAAATGCGGTAAATATCAAATGGTAATAAAGTGTATTACAGATACAAATTTCTTCTCCTTGTCAGTAATATGAAAATACATCTCAAAGATATATGGAGTGTTTTTGGCAAACCACAACACCAATGATGGGACATGTAAGTACAAAAACAAATCTATGATAACATGGGTACTTGAACACTTTGTTTCCAAATTTATGGCTTGTATGTAAAGAAAAGTGTCAACCAAGTGCAACAGCTATGGCCAAACTGCAAGCTGCTGCACATTATGAAACATACACACTACTGAATATCACTTACTTGACGAGACAGCTTCTTGCCACAACCTGGATAGGTGCATTCAAATTTCTTTCCTTCATGAGATTTAATGTGAGAATCAAAGCTCCTTTTCACATAGTAATATCTACAGGGGAGAAAACGACCCACAGACCCAAAGTTAATCATACAAGTTTCTTGTGAGACTCATTTTATAAATTCCTTTTATGACAAAGCATCAAAACAGATTAACTAGTTAAGTGTAATATTCATCATTATCTCAATCACACTGATGCACTTAACTTAATTATGTATGGTCCTAATAAATCCTGGGTTGCTGTGTAAGTTACTGAATTCATAATCCTATCTTGCTTTAAAAGTCACATACAAAGAACCATACTAAAGAGCAATTATATACTCACAGCTTGATCTAAAAATCACATGGCAAAACTATATACAAAACCAACGATCACTCTTGAAGTGTATAGTTTCATCCTTATCAATATGACAGACTACACAAGCAATAAGAGGCTCAATGGTCACCAGTTGGTGAAGATGCAAATACTTACCTCTATGGAGAACCAATGCCAGAACAAAGGCCACTGCACATATACTGAATCACAATATAGGACTCACCTTGGACACGAATCATAAGGGCAGGAATATTTTTTCCTACTGGATAATTCTTGGTGAAGATACATATGTATTCGGAGTGTATGTTTATTCTTAAACGTTTCCTTGCATATATCACAAGTAAGGGCTGTAAAAAGAAATACAAATACAGTATAGTAAAATCACAAATCTTATGACACACAGGTGCATGAGCAGCCTAGCATATGAGAGTAGAGGGGGTAGTAGGGTAGGCAGATGAGGGGCAGAGAATGTGGTTGCAGTATCTCACCTCTCTTTCTAAAAACATACATTTGTGTTCTTACATCCGTGTATTATTTATGCAGTTGGAGTCCAACAATAATGGTAGTATTCCACAACCACCTTCATCTTCACCATTTTAAATATTGCCATAGTGTAGTACCAGTATTTTTTGAAGGGCAACATTTTTGTTTGGCTAGTAGCTGGCAACACAAAATGATCTCCACTCTGCAACCGCATGTAACCAACTAACCCAACATCTCTCTAGTGCCCCTTGCGGATGATAGTAAGTCAAGAGACTAAAATTTGAATGTTTGCGCAGTGCCACAATATTGCGACCAAGCTTTAATTAAAACCAGAAACATTATAATATGCATGCCTGACTAATGTGCAAACCACGTATCCTTCTCTGGAGGGAAAATTAATGAGGGAAAACCTTCAAAATAAAAAAAAAGTATGGAGCTGTCAAAGAAATCTAACATAAAGTGAAAGAAGACCTTAAGCTGAGAAATATTACATGGCAATTCCACTGTAACTATATTCACCACCATAGGACACTTTTTGAGCAGAGGTGTCAAGAAATTTTGTATTATGTACGAACCAAACGATACATCATCATACCACAAAACCTGTTATTATACCTGGACTAAAGCTATGGCACCATTTATTTAAATTCTATTCAACTGTTATCCCTACATCTACAGCTTAGCTTCCAACATGAGATCTTTCACACAGATATTCCAACCACAATAAGCATTTAATGGACCAGTCTTGAACCTGGTACACCTGTACAGAAGGCTAGCACCTTGCTCAAGTCTACAAAGTCCCAAGATTGCAGCATCAACATTTTCACTGTGAGGCATATGTAACTCGCATCCCATCCTTTGTGTAATTCTGTGTGTGAAAGTCTCTACACTTTAACCAAAATATGCAATATGAAGTCCTGATATTTATCTTAGTAATTAACCAACTTGATGCACAAAATTTTGTTTTACCATAAGTTTATTTCATGCCTCTACATGTTTTGAGCACATGTGCTCTGGTATCATCACACCTATAGGTGTGATGATACCAGAGGCTGTATAATACAATTTTGACCTCCTGATGAGCACATGTGCTTGAAACATGTAGAGGCATGAAATAAACTTATTGTAAAACAAAATTTTGTGCATCAAGTTGGTTAATTACTAAGATAAATATACTGAGATGCATGGTCAGCAAAACATAAAAAAATGAAGTCCTGAGTTTATGCTACAATCAACTGAAGCATATCTGATTTTATGACAAATAAATTTAAGTTGTGCATGTAAATTCATGTTAGCTCATAAGAAGACCATTTACAGGACCAAATACTCATATGTAAAATTTGAAATGATGTTTTTTTGCATGCTGTCATTGTTCTGTGGCATCCTCATCTCTTACTGTACTGATCATGCACTGAAAGAACCTACATCACAAAGCATAATGGACAACTATGCATACTTAGGATAATAATTGACATACCTTGTGTAAATGTGACTTACACAGGGTGTTGCAAAACTCAACCTTTATGTTATTTGGAGACTGAATGTACAAGCAAGTGGCTATATTATGGCAGTTCTTCATTACCATATTCAGCACCCATTTAAATTATGCATGCATGCATACATACATTACACAGATCCATAATTTTGTCAAAATGACAGTAGATTGTGGAATTAATCATGACCATACAAAATACACAAAGTATACAAAATTATTACAGTGCAAAATATTACAACACTTTATGTCTACATATACAGTATTATGGATCATCTTTACACGTAAAAAAATCATCTACAGAGTGGAATAACTGTGCATTGAAGTATGTTCCTAGTGCCAGCAAAGAATGTACTTTTCTGAAAACATGAAATGCTGGCATTTGGTCTATGAAGATGAAGTATATTCCTTGTATTGATACTACACACAGATGAATCTCGTTGAATATTTTCCTCATTATTTAGAAAGTTTATTAACCCTTCAGCGTGGGGGCATTTAAACTCCTGTTCATACTGTGATGTGGGAAGGGTTTTCTATGGGGTATTTAAATTTTGAGCTAAATTGTGCAGGAGTCTATTCAAAATAATGCAGTCTTGTTAATAGTGGTTGGATTTCAATGAAACTTGAAACAAAATATTTAGGAATGTCTAAGCTTTTCGAATATCCAATCAAATCTTACCTTAAAAATTTAACTTGGTGTGAAATGCCTTGA
>Ga0136643_10015693_pt1 | contig 11380 bp, 6 predicted proteins | sample TergutLab28metaG_FD_96883 | JGI IMG/M metagenome (GOLD analysis project Ga0136643, IMG submission 96883) | Labiotermes labralis P1 segment gut microbial communities from Petit-Saut dam, French Guiana - Lab288 P1 (version 3) (version 3) | ecosystem: Host-associated > Arthropoda: Insects >... | reverse complement strand
TTTTGGTTTTTTTTTTTTAAATTAAAAAAAAAAAGCCCAAAAAAAATGCCTGGCAAAATTTTTTTCCCACCGAACAACCCCCCCCCCCCCCCCCGAGATTGTATATGGTTTCTTGGGTTACGGGTTCCGGCTTAACATCTCCACTATAAGACATTCCACAGTGGTCAGTTACGTGAAGAAAATGTACAGTTGAACAGTAGAGTTGAACAGTACAGCGGGACACTACCGTTGAACAGTACAGTTGAACAAAACAGTTGAACAGTACAGTGGGACACTACAGTTGAACAGTAAGTTGAACAGTATAGTGGGACACTACAGTTGAACAGTACAGCGGGACACCACAGCTGAACAGTAGAGATGAACACTGCAGTAGAACAGTACAGTAAGACACTACAGTTGAACAGTACAGCGGGACACTACAGCTGAACAGTAGAGTGGAACACTGCAGTAGAACAGTACACTAACACACTACAGCGGAAGAGTACAGTTAAACAGTAGAGTGGAACACTGCAGTAGAACAGTACACTAACACACTACAGCGGAAGAGTACAGTTAAACAGTACAGTGGAACAGTACAGTTGAACACTACAGTTGAACAGAATAATGGAACAGTACAGCGTTGTGAATCATGTGCCTCTCCCCGCAGTCACTGTGCAGGATGTTTTCTACGATATGACGCCGTAAAGTATAGAAGACAAAGTTTCAGACGAACCTTCTGCCTCCACACCATCAGGTAGTTAAACGCTAGTCTACCCTGAAGCAATCTGTGTGTGTTCAGTATCTTCCACTTACACCAATGACAGTAAACAACGAAATGGAATCGATGTTGAAGGAAGTGGCCGGGGCCTATTCAGGCATTGGCCTTTACAGCTAGGTGCTTCAGGTGATGTCAGCCTCACGTCTTCAACTGAATGACAACACTGTCCAACACAACCGCAATTTTATTAACACCGTATTGTGTGCACATCACGGTGCACGTGTCGGTCAGAAGGGCCGTCATCCGGATTATATAGTATAGAAATATACAGCGAGGTAAGTAGATTTTATTATATATCTTATCGTCGTTGTGATTTATTACCCTTTGCAGTAATTATTTTACCATTTTTAATTATATTATTAAAATTTACAAATAAAATGTAAAAGTGTTAACGTCAAGGTTGAGATTTCACTTTGAGGTGAGTCATCCTCTTTGTGTTAATTCAATCATAAAATCATACAATATGTAGTAGACATGCAGCAGAACACAACTATATTAATAACAAGTGTCACATTAAGTATCAACTACATGTTTCGGCCACTAATTGACCATCATCATGTTGTATTCAACTCATGAAGTAACTATACACAATATATGCGGTGTACTCTTGGTGGGGGGGACAAGAGCTCGTTTACAATAGTTAGTGGCATAGATTCAAACTTAATAGATAGGTACCAATAGCTGATACCAATATACTGTAATCTGATATACTTTGGTTTACGAACATTATCCGTCCGTTAGGATGTCAGAATATAGTATATTGGTATCAGCTATTGCTACCTATCTATTAAGTTTGAATCTATGCCACTAACTATTGTAAACGAGATCTCGTCCCCCCCCCCCCTAGTACACCGCATATATTGTGTATAGTTACTTAATAAGTTGAATACAACCTGATAATGGCCAATTAGTTGGTACTTAATGTGACACTTGTTGTTAATATAGTTGTGTTCTGACTGCATGTCTACTACATATTCTATGATTTTATGATTGAGATTTCACACCTAGAATATGGTTTACAATAAATGCGATTAACCTTGTGTTATGTTTCTATATTTATACAAAACAGACGATAACCCTTTCCGGCCGAAATATGTAGCGTGTTGCAAACACAGTACTGTTTTGCAACAAATTTATAGCTATATTTGATAGGATTGCCATTCAGTTGATATCTACAGAGAACAACGGGCTATCGTCCGTCAAAATCACACCATCGATTTTCCTGCGAGTCCAAACACTATATACACGGACCTTCGGTTTGTCTGATCCCACACAAAGGGGGCCCACTGTCCTGTCTCCTGGAAACAGGGGACGTACTAAGAAACAGCCAAATATTTTATACATTAATGTCTGTATAAATAACTTAATAACTTGCGACGACGCTAACCAAACACGCAACCAGAAAGCTGATGGTCATAAAAAGCGGGGAGTGTGTGCGTGCATCCGTGCGTGCGTGCGCGTTGTTGGAAGATTTAGCCCGGAAACAAAAGAAAAGAGAATGCTTTTGTTTATTGTTCACACACAAGCCATGGCAACTTTGTTCAAACATTTGAAAGAACTGTGTTCAGGGGCGACCCCTATACAACACACAGCACTTCGTAATTTGCTTTTCAAAAGCCCACAGACTTAAGCGAATTCAAGACTGTCGTGAAACTTCACCACTCACCGCCAAACACAGAGTAACAATTATTGTAATACATGTACCGTACACTGTTGTGCTGGTTTGGCGTGTACATAGTGACATCAAAAAGGGACTGTATGTGCAGCCACAAACACACACTGATTATATGAAATTGTAACACCGAAAATATTTTATTCTTTTATTGTAAAAGCGACAATATTTTAACATTTTAATAAGTTTATAAATATTTCTTGAGATTTCAAAAGCAACAATACAAGAACTTACATAAGCTTGAGGTGAAACACCTTAATTTTATGAACTGTATATATAACAGCTGCAATTTGAAGAACGCGTGTAATTTAGCAAGACGTTGGTTGTAAACTGTCTGATGATGACAAGAAAGTGTCGAAACATGTAGGAGTGTAGATCACACAAAGAGACCGTTGTGGTATATACTTTTATGAAATAATTGTGCATTTGTTGGTTATAGTAAAAAATAAAAAACAGAGAATCAGTATTATTCAGTATCAGATTCATCTACATACTTGTCAAAAGTGAGCAGTTTTAAGCATAACTCAAAATCTACTTTCATGTGTGTGTGTGTGTATATATATATATATATATATATATATATATATATATATATATATAAATTCTACGCATACTGTATATCAACAGTATTATTGCTTTTTTATTATATCTTGTATATATTATACACATTAGTAACGTAATTGTCGAATTTGTAGCAGATAACCTCAAAGTCTGACATCGCTGACATATTCTCAGTGGAAGGCCGCATAATAACAACCTTAAAGAATGCACGAGAATGAAAATCTTCCTACTTAATCCATAAAAACTCGGTACAACCTCACAGAGAACAAACTCCACCAGGCTTTAGAGTGTTAATTACCCGCCTCATATTTCGATCATTTCTTTAGAAAGAATCTTGGGTTAAGTTGAGGCTATGATGTGGAAGCCAGAGCCTTCCCAAAATCTGCGGACACACTTTGGTGTGTGTGCGCGCACACACACACACACAGCTCATAAAGCAGAAAAATTAATGTTATAAAGTCCAGCTTCTTCAGAGATGATTAGATTAAGCAGAGCAGATACAACTACAGTTAGAGGCAGATGAGTCCTTTAAACGAAAGCAGGTAACTTCCAAGGAGGGCCCTCAATGAAACCCAAACAACACGGACGTGCTACCGCCCCTTCCTATATCTTCACTAACATTACATAATTATGCAGTCTGATGGCTGGCAGTCCATACTGTGTTAGGGTAGTGGACTGAATATGGAAGTCTTTCGGCTAGCAGTCCATACTATGTTAGAATGGCGGACTGAACAGTCTAGCGGCTAGCAGTCCATACTGTGTTGGAATAGTGGACTCAATATAGCAGTCTAGTGGCTAGCATCCAGACTGCGTTAGGGTGGTGGACTGAACGTAGCAGTCTAAAGGCTAGCTGTACATAATGTGTTCGGGTGGTGGACTGAACATAACAGTCTAAAGGCTAGCTGTAAATACTGTGTTAGGGTGGTGGACTGAACATAGCAGTCTAGTGGCTAGCGTCCATACTGCGTTAGGTTGGCGGACTGAATATAGCAGTCTAAAGGCTAGCTGTACATAATGTGTCAGGGTGGTGGACTGAACATGACAGTCTAAAGGCTAGCTGCACATACTGTGTTAGGGTGGTGGACTGAACATACAAGTCTAGTGGCTAGCGTCCATACTGCGATAGAGTGGTGGAGTGAACATAGCAGTCTAAAGGCTAGCTGTACATACTGTGTCAGGGTGGTGGACTGAACATGGCAGTCTAAAGGCTAGCTGCACGCACTGTGTTAGGGTGGTGGACTGAACATAGCAGTCTAAAGGCTAGCTGCACATAATGTATTAGGGTGGTGGACTGAACATAACAGTCTAATGTCTAGCCGTACATACTGTGTTAGGGTGTTGGACTGAACATAGCAGTCCAGTGGCTAGTGTCCATACTGTGTTAGGGTTGTGGACTGAATATGGCAGTCTAAAGGCTAACTGTATATACTGAGTTAGGCTGGTCTCGGGGTCAAATCGTTACCGACAGACCGTCTATACTGACAGGTTTCCGTGATGCTACTCACACCCGCTAGGCAAACGTCAGAATATTACCACCATGCAGGTCAGGACCGCTTCCTTCCACATCCTTTCCAATTAGTTACTAACCATCATACAATGCAATAATAATAATAACTGGAGAATTTAAGTAGGTCAAGAATAAAACTACGGTAAGCTCTAATGATCGCTATCGTAGATCCGGCAAATATCCCTTCCGCTTACAGTTCATTATCTCACTAAAACCTTTCAGCATCAATATTTTATAAAATAAAAATTCTACTTATAGCCAGAAGATAAAAAATATTATTCAACGAATGAAATAGTCGTTAGAAGTTCAACAGGACAGCTTCTTACACAAAATATGAGTATCATTCTCTTTCCATTATTGCTTTCCATTCTCAACTTTCTCGATTTTCATTCCTCCCTCACCGCACTTCAAAACACTTTAATCCAATATCGGTCGAAGCATGCCTTTATAAGCTATTCGCTTCAATCCACTTCATTTTTCGATGCGGACGAAACATAGCGAAAAATTTGCTGGACAGTCAGTTTACATGGCAACTGCGTCAGAAAGTGAAATTCAGCCTCGTTAGAGCTTGTTATACAGGCTTGTCATGATTAGTCACGTAGTTTGGCAATCCTGATTAAATCTCTGATAATATTTCAGGAAGACACATTCACGAAAATGAGAACTTACGAGCCTACGAGGTGAACGAACAAACAGCATCGCACCTAATTACGACAAACTGACAAAGATGATCGCTATACAGATGGAACAACGACAGCAGAAATTCAGTACTGCATTATATCATAACAGCACTTCAGCACAACACCAGGCCTGTTGTAACACATTTTCATTTGCTCTTAAGCACACTCTCGTGGCCTACCCAGTGACACCACGTCACTTGTCAACTGCGCGAACGTAAACTTCCCAACGTGCTTGTCAGCACTGTGGGTTGCCTGCCCATCCAATCTGCAGGCGTATTAAACCTGATTTAATAGCCCGCTGAAATAATTCACTGGCATTCCATTTCTGCAATGACCACGCCCCTAGCCGAGAATAGTACAATGGGGAGCCTGATATAAAGTAACTGTTTATGGCGGTGTTTGTTTAACGACACTGTCAGTAACTTAGGTTGTACAGCGTTGTATGATAGGACGAAAATGAACTGAAAATTACGTGGAAGCAAGCGGTCGTGGCCTATTCAGAGATACCATCCCAGAATATTTCTGGATAGACTGAGAGAAATCGTGACCTGGACCGAAGAACATCCGATTGTGAATTAGTGAGCTACCGTGCAACCGCTATACGGCACAACTGATGAAGTTCTGTTTAAAAAAAAAAATGAAAGCTTGCCTAAAAATAAGGCATTTGCTGTAGTTCAGGTTGCATGCAGTCGTCTGGAGGGTAAAATAAGTGGTGGTAATTTTTGGTAAGTTATGATACGTAAATGAGATAATACGGAAAACAAGCCAATAGTAGCACACAATGAAGTAGCGTAATTACTATATTCAAATATACCTCCACTTCACAATTAAATATTTTTTACTGTCGGTATTTAGAATTCTTTACAATATGTTTCGGCCGGCTTTACCACCTTCAGTTAATACAAACAAGTGCAAAATACTTGGAATTGAGGTCAATTGCAACACGGAGTTATGTAAGAAAAAAAAATTACCCCTTTTTATATAAAGGTCAATAATTCATAAGAATTCACGTTTTTTATATAATTTTAAAATTGTATATATTCCAGCTATCCTAAAGGTATGAAAGAATGTTGCCCCTAAAGTTATAGCTCTTATGTTATTTAAGGCTATACTGAGTACTCGATTGTGGAAACTACACAATGAGGAGCTTAATCATCTGCATTGCTCACCAAATATTGTTCGGGTGACCAAATCGAGAAGAATGAGATGGGAGGGGTATGTAGCGCGTATGGGTGAGAGGAGAGACGTATATTGGGTTTTGGTGAGGAAACCTGAGGGTAAGAGACCACTTGAAAGACCCAGGCATATATGGAAGGATACTATTAAGATGGAACTTCAGGACGTGGGATGGGGGGGGGGGGGCATGAACTTGCTCGACCTGGCCAAGGACAGGGACGGGTGGTGGACACTTTTGAATGCGGTAATGGACCTTCGGGTTTAATAAATTGCGGGGAATTTCTTGACTAGCTGAAAACCGGTTAGCTTATCAAGAAGGACTCTGCTCCATGGAGTGAGTGAGTGAGTAAGTATTCGATTATGGTAAATAATTTTACTTTGAGAAGATTGTTTCGAATAGTTCCATGCTTATGTTTTCTTTTCTTGAAGTTCACCACACGGCTGAAACTCGTGTTCATTGCCATTTTGGACACCCACTTGCACCGGGCACTGTGACCCACTCAGCTCTGCCAAGAGGCTGACGTGCTAGCCGTCTGTTGTATCCAATGGACCGAAGAAGGAAAGAGAATTAGCCTGCGAAGCGTTGCGATTCGTCAGAACTGGGACGCCAGGCAATTCGAAAAATATTACTCACTTCCACTTAAACTGATAACTGTATCGGAAATAAGTAGGAAAAGATAGGTGAAAAGTCCAGGAAGTGACAAATCCTGTATCTTGCTTAGATAGGACAAATGACAGTACAGTTCTGTGACAAACGATTAGGTAGGCTAAATACTTTCGCTGCTTTGCAACATGTAACCATTGTGATGTCCATCGACCATAATCTCTGGCCGCCTCCGGTGGTATTATTTGTGGCATGACGTTTATAGAGATTTATTTTTAATTTTAATTACCTACTAAGTGTAGGAAGCTCTATGCGATAGCCACAAAGGCAAGTCTTATGCAAGACAGGCATAAGCACTTTTCCTAGTAAAGTCAGAGAACCAGTATAGCTCAGTTAGCATCGTGACCATGCTATGAACTAGAAGACCGGCGAATCGTTGTTCGATTCCCTGCAAACGAAAGAGGCCCTGATCTTGTCGGAAACATCCGGATCGGCCCTGGCTGTCACCAAACCTCCAATTTCGGGGGTAAAGGGGCCGGAGCGTGAAACTGATCACGCACCTGCGACAAATGTCGATGACAGCAAACACGTGGAGCTGCACATCCTCTCAATACGTGTTCTTGATTAAGAACAGAGACAATTTCCATCAACAAAATTCAGTAAACTGAGTTTTTATTTATTTAACCACAAAGGCGGTTTCTGTGGTTAAAACGGTTAAACACAACAGTACATGAAGGTTAACTATACCAAAAGGGGAATACAAGTCTGCAGTAGGTCTAAACAAAATTCCAAAAAAACCTTTTTGACAACTTATTGCGGTTACTTGAAGATGGCATCGATGAAACGCAAACTAATGAAAGTGTACCACAGGCAGTTTCAACAAATTTTCTGGAAGATTTATGGCCTATATTGAAACGTCTGATCACAACCTTATGCAGATTGGTCTATACTATAAATCAGAACGTCTTAAGCGGCCCCCAGACCGTCAGTAATATTGCCTTGAATTAATATTTCGCAATATGTTTCTCCCTGATGACTCAATATTATTGTACAATGTTTCACTCTGCGAGTGGGTGAGGACGATAAAATATGTTGAACGACACTAATGGTGCTGCCGGGGTCATTTCTTTAGCCCTGTGTTATTAAAACCGCTGACCCAAAGAATGGAACAGCAACAAACCACAACACACTCAACAATCTCATGACAGAAGTAAGGTAGCCCACAACACGCACTCAACAATCTCATGACAGACGTAAGGTTCTGTGAGACGAACTACTGCAAATTATTTGCTGTTGATGGGATACTCAAGACTGTTACCACTACAGTCGCTAAAGAAATACTAACATGAGAGAAGCAGTCACTCTCAGCGCTACGCTATTTGGCCACTGGAAATGCTTCTGAAGACCTCAAGTTCTTAAGGGTTACATCTCAGTCAACTGGAATTGCTGTGCTGGAGAAGAGGTGACTGCTGGGCAGACAGACGGTGACTAATGAATATTGTGCAGTACTATCCACTGACTACTCAATATTGCACATCGCGGACCACTGACTGTTCAGTATTGCGCAGTATTGTCCACTGACTGCGCAATATTGCGCTGTACTGCCCACTGACTGCTCAGTATTGCGCAAAACTCTCAACTGACTGCTCAATACTGCGCAGTACTGTCCACTTATTGCTCAGTATTGCGCAATACTGTCCACTGACTGCTCAATATATTTGCAGTGTTACGACCTGGTAAGTGTCGCGCTATATTGTTGACCATATACGGGTGCCTTTAAAATCAGAATTTTCCGACAACTTGCAAACTTCCAGTGCCCAACAAAAGACTGTCCCACACTGTACTACATTCTTTCTTTGTAAATAAAGCTTACACTATATAACGCAACACAGAGAAATAAGTATGGCCTATGCGCATATAAATGCAAGTATCGGCAACTTTGAAATATATTTATTTTATTCGATTCTGCATTGCCTTGACCTGGTTTAAATCATTTAACCATTTACTTAAATGCAGCTGGGTTTCCATCTTGAGTTTTTCTGTCAAAGTAAATCGCACTAATCATGCCAACGAGCAAAGGGAAATACGAGCTCGGTTAGCCACGGCGTCTTGCCGAGACTTCTCCATATTTATCTACAATGAAACGTGAGATGTTGGCCACGTCCTAACTTGTGTCTTTCACAGAACAGGTGGTCAGAGATTGTGAGAAATATTTTTTCTGCTGCACAATGAGTTTTCCTTTGCAGCACTTTTGGAAACTTCTATTACGCGTCATGGAAAAATTACCAAGAAATGTTTTGTAAAAAAAAAAATCTCATATCAAGAGTGCCGTGTAAAAGAATAATATATAGAGTAGTGGAACTTTTTCTAACAACCTGTTCGGTTCTGAACAAAGACAAACTACGAAACGCTGAGTGGCCCCCTACATGTCCTGACCTAATTCCTTGCCAGTATTATTTGTCGGGTGCATGGAAACACAGATTTTTTCAACTGTCCACATATTCTGCGAGAACCGAAATATGATATTCGAACAGAAGTTGCCAGTACCGAAAGCAAAGAAACCCGTCATATATCGAGGAAGGTTTGTAGTAGGTACGACTCCTACTAAGAACCTGGAAAATGTACTATGAAATAAGAAGGGGAAAACACACTCCATAATCGCGGTGGATATAGGCATCGTATGATATAAAGCTCTGTTTGAAGGATTCTCTGTATTTCCTTTTGAATCTCACTCCTGAGCCAGGGATCAGCAAACATTTTAGTAGTCTCTCCTTATCTCCACCTTGGTGTAACTATACAAAATGCACGTTACCTTTAGTCAGTAAAACTGTAGGTGTTTAAAACGTGTCTCACATCTGTAGATAAATGAAATTAAGGGTAAAAGAGTTGAAAATATTGAAATTAAGTAACACAAAATATATTACACATTTTTACATATTTAACGCCTAACACGATTTCCGTTCTTTGTGCAATATGCAGCAAAATGACACACATAGAAATGATCATATCTGTTTTTCCAGCTTCTCATGTGTTTTAGTCAACGAAATGCTGGACGGATTTTGACGAAATTTGATATGCGCTGTAGGCCATTACAGACATTATTATTTTTTAAATTTTGTACAATTGGTAACAGCACTGGTGGGAAACACGCAGTTGTTACGTGGACAGACAGCAGTACTGCAATGAAAAGCCAGTGACGAAATTTACTACAGGGAGCACAGAAAAAATGGCAACGACAGTAACAGTATTTATAGTGTACACGAAAGTAACCGGAATATCAAATAAGAACTAATACAATTTTCTTCGGGTTATGGCGCTACCAACGTTTGGATAGAACACAATTTGTTCATTCACAGAGGTACTTCGAACTTGTCTTTTGTTAGGGCCTGGCCACTTTTTTGCACATCCCTACCGAATAAAAATTAATCGCCATATCTTGTCCGATATGACGTATCAGTTACAGCTGAATGAGTGTCGTTAAAACCTACAGAGTCAATCAATTAATGAAGAATCGGCTGTGGTCCCGACAAGTGGAACAGAATTTGTTCCAGGAACACGCATCTGTGTGACCACATGAAAGGCTCCAGCTGCACGAGGCCACAATGGATCAATAGCCAATTTTATTGCAGTTCGTGAGTGTAACAAGGACATACGCGCCCCGGTGTTCTGCAGACGTGAGCTTCTTGCTAACTCTTTAAAGCCTAGCGGTCACTATATGTACCGCCAGTTTAACAATCAACAATTCCACGTTCTACCCACACAGTGTATTTATGTGTTTTGTGTGGATCTGAGAAAAACATAAATTATTTCCCTATACAGCATTAACTGACCGGTTTTTATAACAGAGATATAGTGTGTTTACTGCGCGGTACGGACTGAATTTGCGTGTAATGTACATTAACACCTCAAAGCCCAGTGGTCACTATAGGTACCGCCAGTTTAACATTCAGCAATTCTACTTTCTGCCCACACAGTGTATTTGTGTGTTTTGTGTGGGTCTGAGAACAAACAGTGCTTATTTCCCTACACAACATTAACTGGCTGGTTTTTATAACCGAGAAGGAGTGTGTTTACTGCATAGTACGAGCTAAGTCTCTAACATAATTCAAGATAATCATATAATTTAAAGAGTTAACACTCCAACCAATGATTGGTTAATAATTTTTATCTTATTCAATGCTGTCTTTTTAATTTTAGAAAAAGTGATAAGTCAGTAAAGTTTCGCTAATGTGTCAGACAAGCAGAAAACCTCACCTATCACTTCCAACTACAAAATATTTTTAAATAGTGTTTGATGGAATATAACTAAACTAAAACTAAACTCCGTGGCCTTAGTCCGCACGCGAACTATACCGACAGAGCGGCCGCCGCCGGTCGGCGAAGTTAGTGCCAACTTTTGCGGATAGAGGGGTGTCACGTGGTC
>Ga0136643_10015691_pt1 | contig 11380 bp, 10 predicted proteins | sample TergutLab28metaG_FD_96883 | JGI IMG/M metagenome (GOLD analysis project Ga0136643, IMG submission 96883) | Labiotermes labralis P1 segment gut microbial communities from Petit-Saut dam, French Guiana - Lab288 P1 (version 3) (version 3) | ecosystem: Host-associated > Arthropoda: Insects >... | reverse complement strand
TTTCTTGAAATTTTTGCACTTTTGCATTTGCATTTTTGTACAAAAAAAAAACAGGGCATCGTTTCCGATTACCCTGTTTCTCTTCTTGCTTTTCGGTCCATTTTCTTAACTTAATGGCATTGCTCACGAAGAGGGCTTTTGAACTTTGTGCATTTGTAGAATGGTTGGTTTTAGAATAAATTCATAAGGCCGAAGAGCGTTTCGATAAGGTCGGTATCCCATTGGTCGAGGTTGATGTACTCGATTTGCTCGATGTTTGCGCCGACTGCGCCTGAGATTCCGATAGCAATAGATTCTCCGCCGCCGATGTCGATGTTTTCATCGAAACGAAGGTCGAAGCCGCCGTCATCATCAAGAATCAGAACGCCTGAGAAACTTCCGCTGTTTCTGTTTTGGTAATCTTCGTAGGAAAGAGTAAAGTTGCCGGTTTCAGGGAACCACTCAGATGCCAGTGAAGCGATAGTTTCGCTTGCATCGCCGAACGCCAGTTTGTTTTCAAATCTGCCGTCAAGCTGCGGGAATGTCCAAGTTATGTTAAATGCGTCGTCATCAATGAAGAAGTCCAGCGTCCAAGGGTCGTGGATAGACAGACCGAGATCCATGACTGCCGTGACGCGAATCGGTGTGCCGTCGATGTCGAGGTCAACAGTTTTTGTAGAGTTGATTAGACGATTATCGTTAGAGATAGCCATTTCAACGGTTATTTGTCCTGAAACAGTCTGGTCGACTTGGTCTATGATATCTTGAATTACGCCGAGGAATTCGTCATACATAGAGCCGCTGCCGTTAAAGCCTTGTATGCTGTCTTGAAGATTGATGTACGAACGCAGAGCTTCATCGTCTTTGAGCAGGGCATGTAAGCCGGTAAGGAACTCTGCCAAGTCACTGTCTGTTATAGTAATTGTAACAACAGTAACGTCGATGTTTGCATCGCATACTGCGAGTTGGTCATCGCGCGACTGCATATCCCACCCCAGAGCGAATTTAGTAATCAGCTCGATATATGGTGCGATGTACTCTTCCGGGTCGGTGAACATTGGATTATCCAAAGATTCGGTGAAAGCCTCGACAAAGTCAGAGAGTTCGTCCATAGTTGCGTTGTCAAGCCCTATGAGCGGGCCAAATGCGCGGATATCATCTCTAAATGTGTCGAATGTGATGCCGTATGCCGTGCTGCCAAGCATATTTGAGCGTGCCGCGAGGCGTTCGGTGTTGAGGAAGATGTCGAGGTCAACGTTTAGGAATCCGCCGATGCTAACGTCGATAAGAAAGGCGGATTCATCGGTTTCCACGTGGGACAGCATGGTTACAGAACCGCGCGTGTCGAACATGCCGAAACCTTGCCCGCTGCCATGCACGAAATCGACAGTGAGGCTGCCGTCGTCCAGGATGTCTTCAAGCAGCATAACGGCTGCAAATGGAGAGTTCTCGATGCGTTCGCCCAGCTCATCACCGAAGTTTTCGAACGCGGCACCTACAGAAAGAGCTGTAGACACGGTAGAAGGTGAGAAAAGAGTAGTCGCGGCAAAGTATCCGATTGCGAAAGCTGCAATAGCAAGAGGTACAATGATTTTCCATCCTGCTTTTTTTGGAGCTTTTTGAGGCTCACTTTGTGCAGGTTCGTGAACAGCGGCAACAGGCTCTTCGTTTAAGTCTTGAGCGATTGCTTCTTCAAAATCGCTTTGAACAGTTTGTTCTTGTGCGGATTCTTCACAGTTAGCGCAGATTACTGCGTCTTGTTCAAGTTCAGCGTTACATTTGTTACAGTTCATGGTAACAGTCTCCTTTTTGATTGATAAATGCTTTACAATTATATCACAATGTTGAGATAAAATCCACTATTTCTACATTTTTGTAGGTGTGGCCCAATGTTGCCGCCTGATAATACTACAAAATATAGCTTTGCAGGACGGCTTCCACATACCAGAACAGCGGAAACAAACGCTGCAATGGTGCAAGGTTCGGGCTGACTTCGGCGATATCCAGAAGTAGGCCGCCAAAGAAAATATTTAAGATGATGATGAACAGCCCAAGGCTCTGGACAAAGCCCGCGGTGCGCAGTAAGCACGAGAACAGCACCATAAGTGCGGAACAAACCGCCGCGTAGCCAACAAGCGCAACAAGCTCGACGAATGGGGGTGCAAGGAGTTGCGGCGCGAAAATTGCCATAGCACAAAGCCCGGCCAAGCCGATTGCAAGTGATACGGCGAACGACGCCGACCACAGCGAAACATAGTATGCGCCGAGCTTGCCGTGGGCGCGTAGTGCCGCAGGCAGCCCGAAACGCCGCTCCTCGATAAACATTGGTATGCAAAACAGCAAAAGTGCGAATATGGTAAGCCCTATAAACCCATGGAATATGCGGCTCGCGGTTATTTCGAAAAGGTCGGGCGCGGCTTGCCGGGCGGTGTGCGGCTCACCTGCGAATGTCGGAGTCATAAAGATGTCCATCTCGGCATACGCGCTGAACTGCCATTCCACAAACTCGGCAATATCTGTGCTGTCGCTGAAAAGGAACTCGAGTGCGGCTTGGGTGAACTCCTGCGTTGTTGCGCGTAATATTGCCGCGGCGATAATTTCGTTCAGCACAGGTGTGGCTACAGTTCGAGGGGAAATTACAACGGTTGCACTGTCTCTAAGCTCATTGCGCACTATGTTTTCTTGGGAAATATGCAGAATATAGCCGCATTCTATGCGCCCAAGCCGTACATCTTCGAGCATCGCATCAAGATTATCATACGCAACGAAACGTATAAACGGCGTTTCGCCAACCTCGAGGATTTCAAAAATATGTGTTTCAAGCTCGTTTTCGCGGTCGAAGTATACACCTGCGGTGACTTCGATTACAGCCGTGCCGCTGTGCAGTGCCAAACCACCAAGCGAGAGAACAACAGGCAGCAAGATAAGCCCAAGCAGTATTGCCTTTTGCGCCGCCAACTTTTTTAGGTTAAGCCTGAACGAGGTCAGGAAGAAACTCATCGGGCGGCCCTCCCTCGCGAATTTGCGGCAATGCAGCCTATTGCGGCAAAAAAACTGCCAAACAGTACGCACATTACAAGCGGTAATACGGAGTTTTCACCGGTTATTACGGCGGCAAGAAGCCTAACACCCCACGTGTTGAAAACGAAATGTGACAGAAACTGTATGCCCGATGATAAGAACTCGAGAGGGATTACTCCGCCGGACAGAAACAGCGATATGCCGACAAATACAGCGGTGAAGATGCCGGCCGAAAGCGTGCTGTTAAAAGCGAAAGCCAGCATTGCGGCGAAAGCTGCCAATACTGCCGCCACAGCAACTATACCCGGCACAAACCAAGCGTTTACGCTTATTGCAGGCAGGCCTAAAAATGCGGACAAAGCCGCTGCGCATAGAAAAACACCTGCGTTTAGTGCAAGCAGCAACAGCCAGTATGAAATTGCGCAGGCAAGAAAAACCTTGCCGGAGGATATGCCGCGCAAACTTAAGTTAACCATGGCATAATGCCCGAAATTACGCTGCGTGGTATCAGTCATGACGAATGAGGCGCACATCATAAGTGCGATATATGCAGTAATGAAATATACTTGCCAAATAGAAAGCAATCCTGCTACAGAGACGGTTTCTTCGGTAAACATTTCTGCGCGGTTCATCACAAGCCCGATGAACATCATGTTTATGTTCATAAGTATCGAGTTGTACTGCTCTTGCGGGATATCTTGAGCGAGTGCGTAGTTCAGCGTGACGTATACGCCTGTTTGGCTTGAGCGGAGCATGTCTGCGAACGAATCCGCCGCAATGCGTACAAGTGCCGATACAAGCGGCGTGTTTCGGTTATACGCAACGATGAACGGCATGTTTTCGCCGCTGATAATGCTTGCGCCAAAGTTTTCAGGCATAGTGACGACTGCGGATACAATCCCATTTTCAAGGGCATCTGCCGCGCTGTGTTTGTCGAGTATACTAAGCTCAAGCATTGAGCTGCCAACAGTTTCGGTTATGCCGCTTAGAAGCATGCGCGATTCAAAGCTGTCATCAAGGTCAACTATTGCCAGCGGAATTGTGTCTGCGATATTGGTGCTTGTCAACAGCAAATTACCGGCAAGCCCGGCAACGGTCCCAAGCAGTGATATAAATAAGAATAACGCCAAAATACGAATCTTTTGGCGCATGAAGGTTTTCAAGTTTAGAGAGATAACATTTAAGATGGGTGACATTGAGAGATTTCCTTAATCTAACTTCTGCAGCAAATTCTCGAGAGAATGAGCGTGAATATTCTGTTCGAACAGGTCTTCGCGCATCCCTGCATATGTCAGCGAGGCATTTGCCAAGGTGTAGATTTTGCTTTCAAGCCCTGCTATTTCATCGGTATTATGGCTTGTGTAGATGATGCATTTCCCAAGGCCTTTAAGATGGCCGAGTGCTTTTAGCAGCGTATTTTTGTAGAATATGTCCAGTCCTGCGAAGGGTTCATCGAGTATTAATGTAGGTGAGTTATTTGTCATCGCGCAGAGGATTGCCACGCTCTTCTTCATCCCGCCTGAAAGCTCCGAAATTCGCTTGTGCGCATATGCGTCTACTCCGAGCAGTTCAGAAAGATTAAGGATGTTCGGGTCTGACTCACCGCCGTTTGCGCGCGTCCAAAACAGTAAGTTGTCGCGCACGGTGAGTTCATCGAACAGATTATCGTGCTGTGGGCAAAAAGCAGGGCTTGCACCATGAGTTATCACTGTACCTGCATCAGGCTTGAGGTAGCCTGCCAAAATCGAAAGCAAGGTAGACTTGCCCGAACCGTTGCGCCCGACAATTACCGCAGATTCTCCGTTCAACGCGGAAAAATTGACATTGCCAAGCACTTGCGTGCTGCCGTATGATTTTGATATGTTTTCGGCTGTAATCAGGGTGAACACTCCTAAATCATTTTACATATTGGCAATTATCCGCACATTTCAAAGGATTATTGTCAATATAGTGCCATCTATCTAAGTATTCAGCATCATCACGTATATTTCGCTCTGTAATTATATCATAATTTGATGGCTTTAATTCACCGTCGAAACAACGGGAGATGACAGAGGAATTAGAAAGCCTCTACGGTCAACTTAGCGGGCGGTGCGAGTGCTGAATACTTGCACCCAGGACATGTATCCGTTTTTATTTATATACGCCCCTGTGCCAATTGAGCGGTAGCGGTCGTAGAGCAGGTTTTTGCGGTGGTCCGGTGAATCCATCCAGCTTTCAACAGCGTATGCGGGAGATGAAACGCCTCGGGCAAGATTTTCGCCGACACTGCCGGTATAGCCGAGTGCGCGTGCCAAGTCAGTAGGTGAGCCGTGGACACCGTAGTGCGAGATGTAGTCAATGTCGGACATTGATTGCGCCTTGAAACGCGCTATTCGCATCAGCTCAGGGTCGATCAACAGTATGTCCAAACCGTGTGTTTGCCGTTTTTGGTTTGACAGGCGTACAACTTCCAATTCGTAAGAGTTTATACCTTTCTCTTTGTATTCATCAAACCAAGCATTCAGCTCACTTTCTGTGAGTATCCTGTTGGGTATAGTTATAGATGAACGCGAAAGTATGGCAACGGCTTCGTTGCACAAGCCTTCGGAAACTATCAATGCCCAGTAGTTATTGTAGAAACCTAACCCAACTTCGGTGAATCTGTCATTTGTGATTACGGTTCCGTCGGACCAAATTCTGAATACTTCCGAGGCCGTGCGGTATCCGCTCCCAATGTGCAGTGCCATAGAGACTTGCGAAGGATAGTCGAATAAGTCGCCAACCATTTTCTTGAAATTACCGTACACAGGGTGTTCAGTGCTGAAGTAGCGCAGATTTGACATAGACTGCGCTTTGAAACGCGCGCCCATCATAAGATCCGGGTTTGCAGACAGCACTGCAACGTTCGAGCTTGTCCTCCTGTTATTTATAAGGCGCAAGAGTTCGTTTTCTTGGGAATTGGTTCTTCCGGCAGTGGTGTAGTTAGCTACCCATCTATCTAATTCTTGCTGGGAAAGTCTATATGCGCTGATAGGGACGTGTTGGCTGCGATCGTCTACCGGTGTTGGAGAATATGCCGGAGGCGGAGGCAGTGTCTCTACCGATAACGGTTCCGGTTCAGGCGCAAGTAAAAAATCATGCACCAACGGGAATGAGACATATGATATTAGGATAACAGCGATAAACAAAGCAATTAATCTTTTCATATGTGCCACCTCGACTTTTTTAAGTTCACTTAGAAGTGATTGGCGGATTTTTGTATCCGCGGTAAACCAAACCTTTGTTAGAATCGACCGTTATTGGCGTACCATGGGCAATAAGGTCGCTGGGTTTTGTTTTGCATACTATTAACGGCAGCCCAAGTGCTTTCGCTACGGTTTGTGCGTGCGAAGTGTCGATATTTTCCCAAGAGCCAACGACCAGCGCGGAGGCTCGTTTGATTATCGGGAGCATGTCGTCGGTTGTAACGGTAGTTACAAGCACATCGCCATGGTTGAAGGTTTTTTCGGCTTCTTCAGCAACCTTTACAACGTGGGCAACACCGCGGACAACATCGCCGTTAAACCCTTGGCCGCGTGTTATAACATCGCCGATAGTTTGAACCTTGAGCGTATTTGTTGTTCCGGGAATGCCTATCGGTACGCCTGCGACAATAACCACGGTGTCTCCGTCTTTTGCAAAGCCGATTTTCGCGCTTTCGTTTCGGGCAGCCTCGAAGACTTCGTCATCGCCGGTTATTTTCGCCACTACGCTCGATATACAGCCCCATGTGAGGTTAAGCTGGCGCGCGGTTACGGCATCGGTTGTGACGGCAAGGATAGGGGGTGTCGGCCTGAACGATGACACCATCCTTGTGGTAAAGCCCGATTCTGTAACGGTTACAATGCACGATGCTTTCAAGTCAACGGCTGTGGTACACGCCGCGTAGGATATCGAGTTGGTGATGTTTGCCAAGAAACTTCTGTGGCGGAGCTGCAGCTCTTCGTCGTAATCTATTGCGCCTTCGGTTGTCAGCGCGATTTGCGCCATCATCCGTACCGCCTCAACGGGATACTTGCCCTTGGCGGTCTCGCCCGAGAGCATTATCGCGTCCGAGCCGTCGTAAATTGCGTTGGCAACGTCGTTAACCTCGGCACGGGTTGGGCGCGGGTTATGTATCATAGATTCGAGCATTTGCGTAGCGGTGATGACCGGCTTGCCTTTCTTGTTACATTTGTCGATAAGCCTCTTTTGGATGAACGGAACTTCCTGCGGAGGGATTTCCACGCCCATATCACCGCGGGCGACCATTATTCCATCGGAAACTTCAAGGATACTGTCGATATTGTCGACGCCTTCACGATTCTCAATTTTTGAGATAATCATTATGCGAGAGCCGCCGTTTTCAGCCAGAACCTTGCGTATGCTTATAACATCGTTCGCCGAGCGGATGAACGACGCTGCGATATAGTCGAATTCTTGTTCTATTCCGAATTTTATGTCTGCAATGTCTTTTTCGGTGAGTGACGGCAGATTTATGGCTACGTCCGGTACATTTACACCCTTGTTGTTGCTGAGTTCACCGCCGTTGAGCGCGATACATTCGATGCGCGGCCCGTCGATTTTTTCAACAACAAGTTCGACGAGTCCGTCGTCGATGAGGATGCGGCTGCCGATGGAGACATCGCTCGGCAAGTCGGAGTATGTAATGGAGACCTGTGTTTCATCCCCAAGGATATCCTCGGTTGTGAGCGTGAACTTGTCACCCTGTGAAAGCTGTATGCTTTCTTGCGCAAACTGCTTGATTCTGATTTCAGGCCCCTTCGTGTCGAGGATAAGCGGTATGTTCGCGCCCATAGCACGGCGGACTTTTTTCAAAGTATCTATAGTATTCTTGTGAGATTCATGGGTTCCGTGTGAAAAATTGATTCGGGCGGCATTAAGCCCGGCGCGTATAAGGTCTTTCATCGCCTCCAAGGTATTGCAGGCAGGGCCGAGCGTTGCGACTATTTTTGTCTTTCGCATAATTACCATCTCCTTTATGTCAATAACAAAATATAATGTGTGATTTTGAATTTTGTATTACAGTGTATAAAAATATTTCCAAATATATTATAGTTCATTGTAGCCATTTTAACAAGAGAAAGATTTGCAATTCAGCACTTTATGGTGAACATGCAGTAAATGAAGATGCAGTTACGCTTTTTGCAGAGGCTGGCCTTGTGTCTGCCCATGCTGATTTTTACGCGGGTCGAGACAAGCTCGACCCCTACAGATTACGTGGTAATATGGCGTATAACTTATCGAAATTATGTGATACGATATTTCAAAGGAGGTGTCGTATGTCTATAGAAACTCTTGACGTAGAAGAAGTTTGTGCAAACTGCAAACATTACTGTCAACACTATTCACTTGGCTCTAAACTGAGTAGTCCGTACTGGGTAAATTGTGGGCATTGCATTTTTCCGAGGCTCAAACATCGCAAACCGAACTGTAAGGCTTGCCGGTATTTTGAAGTTAGGGTGTAATTTTGTAGGGTGCAAAAACAATAAAAGATAAGGCTTCCGCGATTATGCGAAAGCCTTATCTTTATGTCTTGGCTAAATTAAACTTGATACATTGTTGTGCAGAGCCATTTCCCGGTGTTTGTTTTGAATATCTTTTCAAGCACCGAGCGAACAGCGTCTTGGCTCATGTTACCCTCGTAGATGTTTACGAGGAAGTCTGCTTCGATAAGGATTTGATAATCCATACCGTCGATTTCGGAGTATGTGTGATGCCGCCCGACGAGGTAGCAGACCCTCTCAACGATATCTTGGGGATAGATGTCTTCAAGCATTGCCTGCGCAATGGCCGGCCCCAATTCTTCTTGGTAGTTGCCCGCGCCGGAACCGTACTTTTCGCGTGCGGCTTTGATTCCGATATCGTGAACTATGGCGGCAATCTCAAGGATAGATAGCGTCCTTTCGTCTGGACTTTCGGCAATGCCAATTCTTTTCGCGAAGCTGTGTACTTTGAGGAAGTGGTGAATCTGCTTTGGGTCGTGTGAGTAATACTCAATCATTCGCTCAAATACTTTTTCTATGTTCATCGCATTCTCTCCGCAGGTATTTAGATGTCCAGCTCGAGGTTCAGCAGGGGCGCGTGCTGCTGTGCGCCGTAAACATCGGGTTCGCCGAGGTCACCTGAGCAAATTGGGCGTTTGATTGTTATCTTGATTGCCTTAGCAGGCGTGAAGTTTATTATGCAGATAACGTCATCAACGCTGATATTGTAGAGCGCGGCAAAGCGTTCAGGCGTGAAGAAACCGGAGGCCGAAACTTTCTCGAAGGTCTCTTGGTCTTTGAAGATTATATCGAAGGTGAGTTCGTAAGGGCCTGAGTTTTTCGAGCGGATAACGTCGGAAATGTCGAACAAACGGACTCTCATTTGAATTCCCCCTTGTCAAGCGTTTTTATGGTTATCGGGAAGCATTCGAGCGGGTCGGCAACTTCCATGAGGTGGTAGAGGTTGAACACGAAGGCTTCGCCGACCTTGAAATCGGACGGCGAGAACGGGAACGCGAGGTTTCCGGCTGTAGATTTGCGCCCGGGGTAGCCGAAGTGGAGTATCGTAGAGCGGGCAAAGCCGCATATCGTATTGGCGATTTCTTGTGTCTGCCCAACGGCCTCGATAACGATTCCGAGTTCGCCCGGAGTTTCTGACGGCATACCGCTGAACATGCTCATTACGCCGTTTTTGCCGTAGAGCTTGAAGTCGAGGAAGTATTCGCCGGTATCCTTGCCTTCAAAGTTCGATGCGCAGCGTTTCTTAACTTCTTCGATAATCGAGTCAACTTGTTCGATGAAGATTGGGTCTTTTGCAGCACCTATGCTGACGGTGCGGTATCCTACGCGCCTAACGCCCTCAAGTTTAACAAAGTAGCCGTCAGTCGGTACAAACTTAGTTCCTTTAACAATGACGGTGTTCTCGGTTTCCTGCTCGAATGTTGTTTCGGTAAGGTCGAGTGCGCCGCCGGGGCCGGGGAGCAGGTACGGGTTTGTTTTTTCGTAGAGTGTATGGGCGGCAACAGAAAGAGTTGTGCATTTGCGCAGTGGAGAGAGCGGCTCAAGGCGGAAGTAATCTTCGCCGAGATAGCCGAACAAGCAGTCGCTCCCTGAACCGGGTGTGCATGCGAGTGCCGCACATTCGAGGATTTTGCCGAGATGCATGGCAAGCCCTGTGTCATAGCCTTTTTGCACGGCGAGTGCGGCGAATACGACAGGGTCGTAAGCGCGTCCGGTAAGTATTACCTGCGCGCCGAGTTCGAGTGCCTTAACGAATGGCTCATGCCCCATTTGCCCGACGATGCGCACAGATTCGTTGATACTTTCTTCGGTTGCTTCGGGTGCAGGGTGGAGCGGTGTTACCTTGCCTTCTTTGAACTTCTGTAAAACTACGTCCTTCGAGATTTCCGCGTTGATTATTGCCATTTTGAAGGTGTAGCCTTTTTCGCGCGAGATTTCTTTGACGATTTCGACATTCCAGTCGAGGTGAGCGTCTGCGCCGCTGCCGCCGCAAGTTCCGACGATAAGCGGAACGCCAAGTTCCATTGCCGCGTCGAACATGTACTCAAGGTCGCGCTTGACACCTGCGTGGGAGGTGAATGAAATGCCTGCGCCAAGGTAGTAAGGCCCCGGGTCGGTCGAACCTGCATCGACAGCTATAACGTGAGGTTTGCGCTTGATGCCTTCCTTGAAGGATTCCTCAGGGAAACCGTAACCAAGGATTGCCGTTGTTGACAGTATCCGCAACTCTTCCATAAACATCATCCTTTGACAATTTTATGAGGCCGGTTCTTTACTATGCAGTAAGAACATGCCGTAAATGCTTTGAGAACATAATATCACGCACAACAAACTATTTCAACCCTGTAGCGGATTTGTTTATATGGTTGTCAAAGGCATACAGAATCACATTAACGAATTAACACCCAAGGAATAGACCAAGAAACGCAGCTGCGGCAACGGATTTGGATAAGCATTAAATACCCGCCTTGACTGACATTACAATATACGGTATAATCCGATTATTGGTATTCCGAAAAGGGGGTATTTTTGTGTCGCTCAAGCATGGGCTGCTTGGATTGTTAATTCTTGAGCCATGTACAGGCTACGAATTAGACAAGGAGTTCAGAGAAACTATGAAATATATCTGGCAGGCAAAAAACAGCCAGATATACAATGAATTGGACAGAATGGAGCAGAAGGGCTGGCTTATCAGTGAGCGCATAATGCAGGAGGACAAGCCAAATAAACGGGTTTATTCCATCACGGAAAGCGGCAGAGCTGAGTTGCTGAATTGGCTATCCGCGCCCGAGGATGACGTCACTAACGCTCTGACTCAAAAAAATGCGTTCCTGCTAAGGGTTCTTCTTGCG